>ULVM01090084.1_pt1 | contig 33110 bp, 26 predicted proteins | sample 1959451 | NCBI WGS metagenome assembly ULVM01 (sample SAMEA4835786, study PRJEB28245) | human gut metagenome | biome: gut microbiome; material: fecal sample | place: Denmark | collected 2008
ATTTCCGTTACCTAAGAAGTAACAGAAACACATAAACAAAAGATTATGACACACAAACCCAATAGTAATAAAAAAAGGATATTGCCGATCAGCAGCATGAAGGGACTCACACCAGTCTTAAAATGCATGTTGGCAAGCATCCTCCTTTCCTGTCTTCTGCCCGCTTCCAGTCTATACGGGCAAAAGATAGCTGTCAAGAGCAATCTTCTCTACGACCTCACAACCACATTCAACATAGGGGGAGAGATAAGATGCGATGATACGCATACGCTCAGTCTCTCCGTCAACTACAATCCCTGGAACTTCGGAGGAAATAAAAAGATGAAGCATTTCATGCTCCAGCCGGAATACCGCAAATGGTTTAGCGGAACGTTTATGGGAAGTTATATCGGCTTTCAGGTTCATTATGCCCTGTTCAACTTTGGCGGTATGCTCCCCTGGGGATTCGGGAACGGTAAAATGCTGGGAATCGAAAACAAGCAGATTGCCAACAATCGGTATCAAGGCAATCTGGCAGGCTTCGGCATCTCCTACGGTTATCAATGGATGATCAGTCCGCAATGGAATCTGGAAGCAGGACTCTCACTGGGATATGCCCACCTCAACTACAAACGTTACGGACAACCCGAAGGCGCCGCCTTCATAGAAAAGTCCCACTGCAACTATTGGGGCCCCACGCAGATAGGAATATCACTCGTATATTTCATTCAGTAAATCAATTAAATCACAACATAACATGAAAACGAAAGCATTCATCTTTTTCAGTCTATTGATATGCAACTTGCTCCCGGCACAGAACGTTAAGCTGGATATCGTCCCTCACTTCTTCGGTGTCCGTACAGATTCATTGCTTCTGGCCATGGATATTTCAATCCATATAGACGACATGGATTCCAAAAGTGCCTTTATGCTGATACCCGTACTGACCAGCCAGGAGAAAAAAGTGCTGCTGCCACACATACAACTGAACGGCAAGCAGAAACAGAAGCTATATCTGCGCAATCAGATATTGCGCAAAAAGAATGACCGGAAAGAAGAGGATGCAAAAGCTTATCTCATTGCCGGCATTGACGAAAATCATTCACGTACCATTTCCTACCGGACTTCATTGCCGGCGGAGGACTGGATGAGCAACGCGACACTGACACTCAAAAGAACTATTGTACGTCCGGAAGGTGAACAATCTCTGAAAGATACGATCGTCATAACTCCTCAAAACATAGTGGCATCTTCCGGCACAATAGTTCCCTCCAGTACGGCTACCCAAGAAATAGTCTCCCTTCCTGCTGTCAATGAACGTTCGGTGACTCCGGCAGCCGGCAACAAGATGAAATACAAGGGTGCCTATGTTTCTCCCGAAACGGATGATGTGGATGCACGGAATCAGAAAGAACTGAATTTCAGCCTTGAAGAGGCAAAAATGATAGCGGAGATCAATCCGCAGATGTTATCGCTCCGCGAACTCTACACTGTCGCCCTGTCTTATACGGAAGATAAAGCCCGGTTTTACAAGATTATCAATATTAGTGTCAAACTGTATCCTGTACACCCGGTTGCCAACCTGAATGCAGCAGCTGCCGCCATCGAACAGGGAGACGTCAAATCGGCAGGTAAGTTCCTTTCAATGGCTCTCCATGACAGCCTTGCCTACAAAAACTGTCGCGGAGTATACGAACTTATGTCCGGAAATACCTATGAAGGTATCCGAATGCTGAAAGCCGCCAAAGCAGAAGGCTCCGAAGAGGCTGCATACAATCTGAATGCATTTTTTGAGAACAATAAACGCCCTTAATCAACGGATACAATGAAACGTTTCATATTCCTGCTCTTATTTCTTGGATGTCTGGACGCTTACTCGCAGAAAGTGGCCATCAGAGTGAATGCGCTTTCTGCCATAGACGGAGCCTTCGGAGGAGGAATCTCGTATGCCATAGGAAACAAGAACACCGTCGAACTCACCGGAAGCCTGCGACCCTGGAAGCGGAGCGAAGAATATGTCAACCGCTACTGGCTGCTGCAACCTGAATACAAATACTGGACTTGCCAGAAGTATAACGGCTTTTTCTTGGGGGCTTATCTGAACGGCGCACAATTCAACATCGGAGGCAAGAAACTGCCTTTCGGCGTATTCTCCCAACTGAAACGTCATCGGTACGAAGGCTGGCTGGCAGGCGGAGGTATCAGCTGTGGATATCACTGGATGCTGAACGACCACTGGAACATAGAAACAAGTGTGGGAGCAGGATACGAATATATCCATTACCGGCAATACAACTGCGTAGATAAATGCGCAAAGCTAAAGGAGGAAGGAAAGTATCATTACGCAGGACCTAATAAGGCCTCTATTAGTTTAATCTACCTATTTTAAGAAAAGAAGAAAAATGAAAAAATTATGGAAAGTCTGGTTCTCCAAAAGGAGGCATATTTACATGGAGATAGCACGCAAATACCGGTCTACACCGTGGAAAGTATATCACTTAGGACATGGCGGTAGAGGAAAAACACCGAAGGACATGAAGATTCTGGAAGAACTGCAACAACGCGGAATCATATCTTATATCTATCCTTGGTGAACAGGCTATTTCTACATATAGATTCATTGATTAGTATAATTATGAAACTGAGAGGATTTTTTATTATTGCGGTCATGGCATCGCTTTCCCTACAGGCACAGACGCCTGTAGAGAAAGATAACGGAACGATCCGCACCACCGCTTCCAGCCTCCACAAGGCAGGGGAAGAACTGGTGGTTTCTATTTCGGTAGAGATCACCCGGGACCTCTCGTCCAACGAATCGCTGGTTCTTGTTCCAGTTGTCACCGACAGTCTGGAGCACCGGATGGAACTGCCACCCATCTATATCAATAGCCGGAAACAACAAATCATATTTATGCGTGAGACGGGCAGAAAAGAGAAAGAAGCCCGGTCACTGCAAAGGAAAAACGGAAGTCAGCAAAGTATGCATTATCTGCAATCCGTTCCTTTTGAGAAATGGATGAACCATGCTACACTCTCACTGATAGAGAAAAGTTGCGGCTGCGGCATCCCCGGTGAAGAAGCTTTCACCTGTATCGCCCATCTGCACCCGCAGCCGGTACCTATTCCGCAACTCGTATTTCTCACTCCGCAAGTGGAAGCGCTGAAAACCAGAACCGAGAAAGGGTGTGCATTCATCGACTTCCCTGTAAACGATGTGATCATACACGAAACATACAGCAACAATGCAACAGAACTGAATAAGATCGTTCAAACAATAGATGCTATCAAAAATGATACGAATGTGACAATCACACATATCAGCATTCATGGTTATGCATCACCCGACGGACCTTATAAACTCAACGAGAGATTATCCCGCGAACGTACTCAGGCATTGAAGGAATATGTATGCCGGTTATATACATTCGACCAAACGGATATCCAGACCTCACATACTCCCGAAGATTGGGAAGGATTCGAAGCTCTTCTCACCGATACAGCCTTTCAGCAAAAAGAGACGGTCATGAGAATCGTGACAGGCAGTCTGCACCCCGACCGCAAGGAAGAGAAGTTGAAAAAACAATTTCCGGCATTCTATCGCTTTGTACTCGAACATTGGTTCACGCTGCTCAGGCATTCCGATTATACCATCGAATATCATGTACGTCCTTTCAGCGTAGAAGAATCACGAAATATTTTCGTGACCAACCCCAAGAATCTGAGCCTTGAAGAGATGTTCCGCCTCGCACTTACCCACACACCGGGGAGTGAAACATACAACAAGATATTTATGACTGCCGTGCAATTGTTTCCGGATAATCCCGTAGCCAATCTGAACGCAGCCTGCATCTCACTGATGCAAAGAGACGTGAAATCCGCCGGGCATTATCTGGAGAAAGCACCGGAAGTACCGGAAACGGCACTGGCAAAAGGCGTCCTGTACCTTCTGAAGAACCAGTATGAAGAAGCGGAATCATTCTTCAGACAGGCCAAAGCTGCCGGACTTTCACAAGCCGATGACAACCTGAAACGAATATTAGAACTTAAATAAATGTTTAATTAAAATCAATGGTAAGATGAAACAATTTACAAAACTAATGGCAATGCTCCTGTTTACAGCAGCCACACAGTACAGTTGCATCAACGATGCAGATGTAGCAATCCCCGACAAGACTCACTCGGATTCGAACGGCAACGTAGCCCTGTTTCTTGAAATTCCGAATGTTCCCGTCAGCCGAAGTGCCGAATCATCAGGCGTAACTGAAGAAGGTTCGAAAGAAGAATACGCAGTAAAAAGCCTTACTGTCTACTTCTTTGACTCGGTTACCAAAACTTTTGTTGAGTCGCAGCCTCTTGAAAACATCACACTGGCAGGAACAAGCGGACAAAAAATACAATACACCGCCAACAAAATCACAATGAAACCGGGAACCTACAATGTATTCGCCATCGCCAATGGTGAAGCAATCACAGGGGACATCGCAACACAGGACAAATTCCTCGGAGCCATCGACAAGGTGACTTACAGCACAGGAAAGATTCCAAGTGTACCCGAAGAAGGATTTGTAATGACCAACCGTGGTGCTGCCAACCTGAACGTTGAAGTCAGCAAGCCCACAGACTCTGACAAAGTAACCAACATCTCCATCAGCCTGGAACGTGTAGTTGCCAAAATTGAAGTGACACAGACACAGGAAACCTTCCCCCTGAAAGACCCGGCAGGAAAGACTTACTGTACTATCAAACTCAATAACTTCAGAATGCTGAACCTGGCAACTCAGTTCTACACCTTCCGCCATACAGCCGTACTGACCAGCCTTCAGGAACCGGACTCATACACTGATGAGAACTTCGGCAACATAAACGATAACGACGGTTATGTAATAGACCCTTACTTCTTCAAGAAAACCGTAGAAGGTGCCGAAGACTTTAAGAATGAGGACGGTTTCTTTGCACAGGCACTGGTGCAACTTAATATAAACGACAGCAACTGGGCAGGCATGGCTCCGGCAAATAGCTGGTCACGCATCTACTGTCTGGAGAACTGTATGTTCCGTCCGGCCCAGATGAATGCCTATACCACAGGAGTGATGTTCAAAGCAAGCCTCGACATTGCTACCGACCGTGTATTCGACGAAAGCGGAGAAACAGTCAGCAACCCGTCCAACTGGCCGACCAACCTGTTTTACTTCAACTACAATTTCTACACCAGTGTAAATGCAATCAGAAAACTGGTACTTAACAACCTGCCCGGAGACATTACCGACAACTCTGCAACGGAAGAGCTTGCCAAATACAGTATCAAGCGTTTCAAGAAAACCGAGAACTACGCATGCTACTACAACTACTGGATCAAGCATGAAGACAACAACAATGACACTGAAATGGGAGTAATGGAATTCGGTATCGTACGCAACAACATATACAGACTGTCAGTCAATAAGGTTGCAGGTCTGGGCAGCGGCGAGCCGTTTATCGAACCGGAACAACCGGATGAATACAAGGCAGAACTGAACATCAACATCGATGTTTTTCCGTGGGCCGTACGTAACCAAGATGTAGAACTTGAATAAGTATCGGCCACTTTGAACTAAATTTATTACCAATGCGTCCATTTTTACTACATATTATCTGCGTTATCACGCTGTTCTCATCCTGCAACTGGGTGAACGATGATCTGTCAGACTGCCCTACCGGGACCTGGTTGAAAATCTCGTATACCTATAATATACTGGATGTGGATGCCGCTTCCTCACAAGTAGGAGACATCACCATTTTTGCTTTCGACAAGAACAACAAGTATGTGGACAGACTGGACGTAGACAGTATCACATTACATCAAGGCTACTGCATGGTAAGAGTGCCGTTTCCCGAAGGGAGCTATCATCTGCTTTTGTGGGGAGGAGCTTCCGACCGTCAATACCGGTTCCCTTATCTCAAAACCGGTCAGACGGAACGGGAATCATTGCTCCTGTCATTGATATGTGACAATGACAAACAGATGAACGGGAAATTGAACGGCCTCTTTTACGGTAGCCTTGAAAATATGACGGTCAGCAGTGATTATCAGGTATGGGACGCCCCTTTAGTCAAGAACACCAATTATTTCTCATGTATCCTTCAGGATGAAAACAATAACCTTCTGAACCGGGAAGATTTTACTTTCACGCTGGAAGCTGCTAATGGGGTAATGGATTATACAAATACTCCATCGGATACAGAGCCCGTTTACTATCGCCCATACCGGCAGGAGGTCAGTGTACTCTCTGATGATATTCCTGTCATTCATGCGCGATTGAACACATTGCGCATCATGAAAGGAGATCAGACCACATTGTCCATAAAGCATATACCCAGCGGACAGGAAATTCTGCGTCTTCCGCTCACCCAGTATTTATTGTTATCTAAAATCTACAGTTATACCGGTGATGAGATGGACGACCAGGAATATCTTGACAGGCAGGATTCATATACACTTTTATTTTTCATCCAATCATCGGATATGGGGATTCCGAAGATATGCCCGAAAATAATGGTAAACGGATGGACTGTGCGGCTGAATGATTCAGAACTGGAGTCTTAAGAATACATGGCTGATTGTATGTATACGGAATTTAGGTGAGATGTTCTACAGAAAAGGCTACTGTGAAGTATCCGAGTGGTATGATATACCCTTTTTTTCGCATGTTTTGTTTCCCACAACATGCCAAATTTCCTTATAAAACGGCACTTCATTGAAGGACTGTTTTATTAATTGTTTGTTTTGTTTGTGTTGGTGCACTTGTCCGAGCGAGGACAAGTGCACTTTCGTTATCTATTAAAACAATCAGAATCACGCACTCTATCCGTCACAATGAAAAAGTTGCCATTTTCTATACTGCAATTTATATAGGGAGCAGTAAGAAGGATACCATTGAACAGAAACCCGACCTGCGTTCTTATCGTTTTTTCGAAAACGATGTAACAACCAAGAGCTAAGTACGTAAAGTCTATTATATATAATAAGGTGTAAACATAGGCTATTATCCATAGCACTATGGAAAGAGATTTTTTTTTCGACAAATCGCAACTTCATATTTAGCTGAAAATCAAGTAGCATAAGCCTACCACAAGAAAAAAAAGAAGGAAAAACAGATATTTTTTTCAAGAATTGTTTGTCAGTTTCAAAAAAGTTCCTACCTTTGCATCCGCAATCGAGAAACAAACACTGATTCGAGAGAGCAAAAAGCAGAAATGCAACAATAGGATGGCCCGTTCGTCTATCGGTTAGGACGCAAGATTTTCATTCTTGAAAGGGGGGTTCGATTCCCCCACGGGCTACAAGTAAAAAGAATAAAGAACTAAAAAATAGATTAGTCGAAATGGCAAATCACAAATCATCACTGAAGAGAATCAGACAAGAAGAGACAAGAAGACTTCATAACAGATATTATGGTAAGACCATGAGAAACGCTGTTAGAAAACTTCGTGCAACTACTGACAAGGCAGAAGCTGTTGCAATGTATCCTGGCATCACCAAGATGTTGGATAAGTTAGCTAAAACAAATGTTATTCACAAGAATAAGGCTAACAATCTGAAATCTAAGCTGGCTCTTTACATCAACAAGCTCGCTTAATAATAGAAAAATAACAATTCTATATAGCATTCAGGCTGAACTTTTAAGTTCGGCCTTTTGTGTTTATAATCCACTGAATATCAGACCGCTTTCCCAACCGCTAATTCCACTTTTATTCTGTATTTTTCACCTCTTAAACTTCGCCAAGTCGACAATTTTCACTATATTTGCTCTGTTATTATAACTTAGAAAGGCAATTATGAGCGAAGAACAAATCACTCCCAATAACGGGTCTTATTCTGCGGATAGTATCCAGGTATTGGAAGGTCTTGAAGCAGTGAGAAAACGCCCTGCGATGTACATCGGTGACATCAGCGTAAAGGGACTTCACCACTTGGTATACGAAATCGTTGATAACTCCATTGACGAGGCACTGGCCGGGTATTGCGACCACATCGAAGTGACAATCAACGAAGATAATTCAATCACCGTACAGGATAATGGACGTGGTATTCCGGTCGACTATCATGAAAAAGAAAAGAAGTCGGCGCTGGAAGTAGCAATGACCGTACTGCACGCCGGAGGTAAGTTCGACAAAGGTTCGTACAAGGTTTCCGGAGGTTTGCACGGTGTAGGTATGTCTTGCGTAAATGCACTGTCAACACACATGACTACACAGGTATTCCGTGATGGTAAAATCTATCAGCAGGAATATGAAATTGGTAAGCCGCTTTATTCTGTAAAAGAAGTAGGGGTATCGGATATTACAGGAACCCGCCAACAATTCTGGCCGGATGATACCATCTTTACCGAAACAGTATATGATTATAAAATCCTGGCTGCCCGTTTGCGCGAATTGGCATACCTGAACGCGGGTCTGCGTATCTCTCTGACCGACCGCCGGGTAGTGAATGAAGAAGACGGCAGTTTCAAGAGCGAAGTGTTCTATTCAGAAGAAGGTCTGAGAGAATTCGTACGCTTTATCGAGTCCTCACGTGAGCACTTGATTAACGATGTCATCTATCTGAACTCCGAAAAGCAGGGAATTCCTATTGAAATCGCAATCATGTACAATACAGGATTCTCTGAAAATGTACATTCTTACGTCAATAATATCAATACAATCGAAGGAGGTACGCACCTTGCAGGTTTCCGTCGTGCACTGACTCGTACACTGAAGAAATATGCCGAAGACAGCAAGATGCTGGAAAAGGTAAAAGTTGAAATCTCGGGAGACGACTTCCGTGAAGGTTTGACTGCCGTTATTTCCGTAAAAGTTGCCGAACCACAGTTCGAAGGACAGACCAAAACGAAGTTGGGTAACAACGAAGTGATGGGTGCTGTAGACCAGGCTGTCGGCGAAGTACTAGCTTATTATCTGGAAGAACATCCGAAAGAAGCAAAAACGATTGTAGACAAGGTAATTTTGGCTGCTACCGCACGCCACGCAGCAAGAAAAGCCCGCGAAATGGTACAGCGCAAATCTCCGATGTCCGGAGGTGGACTGCCTGGTAAGTTGGCCGATTGTTCGGATAAGGACCCTTCAAAATGTGAATTATTCCTCGTCGAGGGAGATTCGGCAGGTGGTACTGCCAAGCAGGGACGTAACCGTATGTTCCAGGCAATCCTCCCGCTACGCGGTAAGATTCTGAACGTAGAAAAAGCAATGTACCACAAAGCGCTGGAAAGCGATGAAATCCGCAATATATATACAGCGCTAGGCGTCACTATCGGAACAGAAGACGACAGCAAAGAGGCTAACATTGAAAAGTTGCGTTATCACAAGATTATCATCATGACCGATGCCGACGTCGATGGTTCTCACATCGACACACTGATCATGACGTTCTTCTTCCGTTATATGCCGCAGATTATTCAGAACGGCTATCTGTATATTGCTACTCCCCCACTCTACCTCTGCAAAAAGGGTAAGGTAGAAGAGTATTGCTGGACAGATGCACAACGCCAGAAATTCATTGATACGTACGGCGGCGGTCTGGAGAATGCAGTCCATACACAACGCTACAAAGGTTTGGGTGAAATGAACGCCCAGCAGTTGTGGGAAACGACCATGGACCCCGAAAACCGTATGTTGAAACAAGTTAACATCGATAATGCCGCAGAGGCCGATTATATATTCTCCATGTTAATGGGTGAAGACGTAGGTCCGCGCCGCGAATTTATCGAAGAGAATGCAACTTATGCAAATATCGATACATAATTTTAATATTACGTTTTTATAAACCAACCTCACATCTTACAACGAAGAAGCGTCGGCAAGCGAAGGAAAATCCTCCGTGCCGGCGCTTTTCTATGTCTTAATAAAACCTAACAGTTAAATTACTTCTCGACCAAAATCACTATCTTGCCAAAAAGAAGGAGGACACTTATGAAAACTACTACCCAAAATCCTGTATTTGCCAAGATCAGGCTGTATCTCAAAATTCTGGCATCCTGTGTGATTGTCACTTGCCTGTTCCTGATCATTATCCATCCGGAGGCATGGATCACTCCGTCCTGCATTATTGTAGCTATGATCTGCCTGCTATTTCTTCTGATACGAGCCAAACGCAAAGAATCAAAAAAATGAGAGAAATATCAGATCATATCATGCGCCTTTAATTCCTCCACTGCGATTTCCAGTTCTTGATACCACTTTTCACCGAATTTACGGATCAGCGGTTCTTTCAAGAATTGGTAGACAGCTACATTTTCTTTTTTTCCCAGCAGCACAGCCGCCTTGCATACATCCCATCGATGATAATTTACTGCTTTATATGGCCCGTAATCCCCAATCCGGATGGGATAAAGGTGACATGATACCGGTTTATAAAAGTCAGTCTTGCCATCCCGATAAGCCTTTTCAATGGCACAATAACAGCATCCTTTCTCGTCATAGCAAGTAAAGACGCAGTCCTTATTATTAACAATAGAAGTCACCAGATCACCTTCCTGATCCGTATATACCACTCCTTGCTTTTCAATGACAGCACGCGCTTCCGGAGACAGTTCCTCCCAAATAACCGGCAGCACTTCTTCCAACTTTTCTACTTCCTCCAACTCCACAGGTGCCCCCGCATCCCCTTCAATACAACATTCGCCCTTGCAGGCATCCAGGTTACAGAGGAATTTTTCCCGAAGGACATCGAAGCTCACTACTACATCTTCTATCTGAATCATAAAACTTATGTGAGACAAAAAGGGCGGAGTTTACCCCCGCCCTTCTGGTTATAGAATTCTAAATTACTTAATCAAAATCTGACCATTCATATCTGCCGGAGCTTCCAGACCCATGATTTTCAAAATAGTCGGAGCAACATCAGCCAAACGACCGTCCTCCACTTTCGCAGCCTTGTTTTCTGTTACGTAAACACAAGGAACCGGATTCAGAGAGTGAGCCGTATTCGGAGTGCCGTCTTCGTTCAAGGCGTGGTCAGCATTACCGTGGTCGGCAATGATGATTGCTTCGTAGCCCTGTGCTTTGGCAGCTTCGATGACATCTTTCACGCAAGCGTCTACAGCCACAACAGCCTTCTCGATTGCTTCGTAGATACCGGTATGGCCTACCATATCACCGTTAGCGAAGTTCACCACAATAAAGTCATATTTATTTTCGTTGATAGCGTCTACCAGTTTATCCTTCACTTCGTAAGCGCTCATTTCCGGTTTCAGGTCATAAGTAGCTACTTTCGGAGATGGAACGAGGATACGGTCTTCGTTGTCGAACGGAGTTTCACGGCCACCGTTGAAGAAGAAAGTAACATGGGCATATTTCTCTGTTTCGGCAATATGAAGCTGGTTCAAGCCTTTTGAAGCAATGTATTCGCCCAGTGTATTGGCAACATTTTCTTTATCGAACAGGATGTGAACACCTTTGAAAGATGCATCATACGGAGTCATACAGTAATACTGCAATCCCGGAATGGTATGCATACCTGCTTCCGGCATATCCTGCTGAGTCAGTACGACTGTCAGTTCTTTAGCACGGTCGTTACGGTAGTTGAAGAAAATAACCACATCACCTTCTTTGATTGTTCCGTCGCAGTTAGCGTTTACAATCGGTTTGATGAATTCATCCGTTACACCTTCATCGTAAGATTCCTGCATTGCCTGAACCATGTCAGTAGCTTTCTTTCCTTCGCCGTTTACCAGGAGGTCATAAGCTTCTTTCACACGTTCCCAACGTTTATCACGGTCCATAGCATAATAACGACCGATGATAGAAGCAATCTTGCCGGCAGATTTCTCGCAGTGTGCAGAAAGTTCTTCGATAAATCCTTTACCGCTCTTCGGGTCAGTATCACGACCGTCCATAAAGCAGTGGATAAATGTATTGTTGATGTTATATTCTTTGGCGATGTCGCAAAGTTTGAAAAGATGAACCATTGAGCTGTGCACACCACCGTTAGAAGTCAATCCCATGAAATGAACGTTCTTTCCATTTTCTTTTGCGTAAGAGAAAGCAGAAACGATTTCGGGGTTCTGAAGGATGCTGTTGTCGGCACATGCACGATTGATTTTCACCAAATCCTGATAAACCACACGTCCGGCACCAATGTTAAGGTGACCTACTTCGGAGTTACCCATCTGTCCGTCGGGCAAACCTACGTTCTCACCACTTGCCTGAAGTTGGGAATGAGGATAATTGTTCATCAGATAATCCCAGTAAGGAGTGGGAGTGTTGAAGATTACGTCGTCTTTCTTTTGGTCGCCTAATCCCCAACCATCGAGGATCATTAAAAGGGCTTTCTTGCTCATACTATTTCAATATTTAAATTATCACTCTGATTTTCGGGTGCAAAGGTACAAAAAAGATGATTACGTAAACGCTTAATCTATGTTAAGTTAAAAGGGGAAAAGAGGGGAAGCCATGAATATTTTTCTTTCTTTGTACAGAGAACTATTAAACACATTTATTCAAAATTTAATATTATGAAAACGATTCTACTCTGCATGATGCTCATGCTATCGGGTATGCTCACTGCGCAAACCATCGACAATCCGCCATTTAAAGCCCGTTCGGGGAGCATTGGCAACATCACACGTATAGAACGCACGCCCGAAGGTACGCGTGTTTATATTCACGCCATCTTCCGCCCGCACTGGTGGATAAAAGAGGAAGGAGACAGCTACCTGGAAGATGCGGCTACCGGAAAAAAATATCAGTTCAAGAGTGCAGAAGGCATTGAGCTCAACAAGGAAGTGTACATGCCCGACTCGGGCGAGATGGACTATGTACTCACTTTCGAAGCTCTGCCGGAAGAAACACAGGTCATCCATCTTCTCAGCCCCAGTGATACCGAAGGGAACACGTATGATATCTCTTTAGTGCCGCAAACCGATAAGACTGTTTCACCATTGGTTGCAATCAAAGGAAACTGGTTCAAGACTGATGATTTGAACGCATGGGAATATGGTATCTACGATTCTGTAACAATCATGAACAACCGGATATTCACCAATGAAAATGTCCGTAAGAAAGGGAAACGGATCGAGATAACTGTCAAGGACAAGCAGAATGGGGAGACACGCACTTTACTGGTAACTCCACAAAAAGACGGAAACTGTAAAATACAAGCGAACGGAGAGAAGGAACAACTGTACACCCGGCAAAAGGGAACGACCAAGACCATCGCCGCCGATACAGGTTTTCAGCAGTTCTTCCACACAGACACTACCTGTCTGCAAGGGTATATCGACGGCTACGACCGACGCCTGGGATTTGATACCGGACTTATCTATCTATCGAATATCATCACCCGCGAAGACTATCCGACTGTGATTCAGATAGACGAAGACGGCAGTTTCCTGTGCAAATTTGTCATCAAGCATCCTGTGGAACAATCGGTTACACTTGGCAACAACTGGATTCCATTCTATATCGAACCCGGGCAAACACTGACCATGTATATCGACTGGGAAGCATTACTGGCACGTAGCCGGGCACGCGATTATTATTTTCCTATCAAGAATATAGCTTACATGGGACCGTCGGCTCCTCTCTCCTATCTGCTGAAAGAATTCAGTTCACTTATCCCCTACCGTTACGAGGATTTATCCAATTCCCGTAATAGGCTGACTCCCAGCCAATACAAGGAACATATGAAGCCGTTTATCGCCCAATGGGAACATACAGCCGATTCAGTGATTCAGATTTGCCAACCATCGGCAAAGGCTGTCCGCCTGATAAAGAACAAGACAAACCTGCAGGCAGGTGGCTTATTCTTCGATTTCCTGATGAGCAGAGATTATTACGCGAAACAGGATACAGCCAACCAAGCCTTGAAAGTGCAAGAAGATGATTCCTATTACGATTTCCTGAATAAGATGCCGCTAAATGATGAAGCGGTGCTTGCCGATGCCAATGCAAGTACTTTCATCAACCGGTTTGAATATATGAATGCTTTCAGAAAAGCTTATGGGCAACAGTATGCAACAGCGCCGACAGATACCATCACTTATACGTATCCGGAAAAGCCGCTTCTGACTTTCTTTAAAGAGAAAGGGGTAAAGATGAATGCAGAGCAGGAAGCAATCAGACTGAAACACGAAAAACTGGCCGGAACAACAGTAAAGATCACTTTGAAAGAACTTCAGGAGGAGAATGAGAAGGTAAAAGACTTATTCGAAAAAGAAGAAAAGCTAATTTCGGAATATGTAGAGAAACATGTCAAAAACGAGCAATCAGAGGAATCAAAGGAAGAAATAGACAGGAATTTTATCTCAATGAAAGTAAAAAGTGAACATATAAAAGACAGCATTCTTGCCGGACTATATAATGTACCCAATCCTTTGCTTTGGCAAATAGCTAAAGTACGCGACATGAAATTCTATCTGGAGAATATCAAGACACGTTCAATCGCCCGTGAGTATGCAGACAACACCAAAGAAAAACTTACTTTTCCAATATTGGCAGAAGAAGCCGAATATCTGTTTACCAAAATACATCCGAAAGAAGAAGCTAAGTCCTACCAGCTTCCGGAAGGTAAAGCCACTGAGGTTTTCCGCAATATCATCAAGAATCACCCGGATAAAGTATTGTTCGTTGACTTCTGGGCGACGACTTGCGGACCTTGCCGGGGAGGGATAGAGGCGACGGCAGACCTGCGCAAAAAATATAAGGATCATCCGGAGTTCCAGTTCATCTATATCACCGGACAGAAGGATTCTCCTGCCGGTGCATACAAGCAATATGTAGAAAACAACCTGAAAGGAGAAGCCAGTTATTATGTGACCGAATCGGAATTTAACTATCTGCGCCAACTCTTCCACTTCAACGGTATTCCGCACTATGAACTTGTACTAAAGGATGGTAGTATCTCCAAAGAGGGACTGGGAACTCATAAAATCAGAAAGTACTTGGAAGAGAATTTCCCCGTTTCCGAACCTGCCCAACTTAATTTGAATGAAGAATGATGAATGAAGAATGATGAATGAAGAATGAAGAATTACTCTGCAGCGTGATAGCGTAGCTAATTCTTCATTTAAAACTTCTTCATAATGATTAAAACAGATGTTTTATTGTCATCTGTCAGCTTTTCATATATAATATTCTAATAATAAACAGATTACCACATGACAATAAGCCCTGACAATAAGCTGACAATAGCAAAAGTTCCATTTTACTGTCAGCTTATGGAGTGAGGGAAGTTTCCGATATATCTCACATTAGAGTGTATTAATACATTTTTTGCCATCATTTGATTCCGTCATTCAGACGAATACCAATGAGAAACGATCGGCTATGTCATTCAAACGACTGCAAGGAGGAAGACTCTCCTCTTTTGCGTGCACAGGAAAAGAGCCTTCATTCACACTGTCACCAACACTTTTCCTTTCGTTGTTTCCCGTTCAAGTATCCATACGGTTTGTGACAAGCTATGAGAACGGTTGTGCCACCTACGGAAACGATTATGCCAAACCTCTGAAACGATTGTGCAGAGTGCTTGGCACAGTTGTGCCACTGCGATGGCACAGTCGTGCCAAAGGCGTGGCACAAGCATGCCAAAGGGGTGGCACGAGCAAAGCATACCTTCTACTCCTCGTCCGCTATGCTTTCTCTGCCCTCCAAGCATACTTACAAAGGGACTCTTTATCAAATAGTCAAGCTGGAATAACAGTATGATACGGCTGACAATAGAATGGACGATTGCTATTGTCATCCGTATTATCAGGGGGTATTGTCAGGAGCTAATTATCTTATTATAAACAGTTTGCCTACTAAAAGCTGACAGATGACAATAAAACATCGGTTTTAATCATTATGAATGAGTTTTAAATGAAGAATTACTGGATCAGTCCGAAAACCCGGTTTGAGCTCTATACTGTACGGATTTGAATGAAGAATTGGCTGCGCTATCACGCTGCAGCTGCAAAGTAATTCTTCATTCTCCATTCATCATTCTTCATTTCTGTACGGTTTGAGACCATTATTCCATCAAAAAAAACAAAGCAAAAGGCGGAAGCCCGGCTAATTTTCCGTATCTTTGCACCGCTTTAAAATTAAATCATAGAAATATGGACGATTCAAACCCGCGAACGTGCACTAATAGTATTAATTAAAGCGAACAGAGCCATTGAAAACTGATGCCTCTGCTCGTGTAAACAAACGAAAGGAGGCAATAAGATGAGAACATATCTTTATTGTGAAGCTGGCTTTGTGGAAAAACCGCAATGGCTTCCTAACTGCTGGGTAAACGTGGTATGCCCAAACAACGATGATTTTGAATTTCTGACTAAAACCCTGAACGTACCCGAATCATTCTTGAACGATATAGCCGATACGGACGAACGTCCGCGTACCGACACAGAAGGCAACTGGCTGTTGACGATTCTACGTATCCCGATGCAAAACAAACAGAATGAAAGTCTTCCCTTCGGCACTGTACCCATCGGTATCATCACCAACAATGAAATCATTGTATCAGTCTGCTATCACAACACAGATCTGCTGCCTGACTTCATCGAACACACCCGCAGAAAGGGAATCGAAGTCCGCAACAAGCTCGATCTGATCCTACGGCTGATTTATTCGTCTGCCGTATGGTTCCTGAAATATCTGAAGCAGATAAATCTGGATATCAGCGCCGCCGAAAAAGAATTGGAACGTAGTATCCGCAACGAGGACCTGCTCCGTCTGATGAGATTACAGAAAACACTGGTTTACTTCAACACCTCCATCCGGGGAAATGAAGTGATGATCGGTAAGCTGCAAAGTATCTTTCAGGACACCGACTTTCTGGATAAGGAACTGGTAGAAGACGTTATCATTGAGTTGAAACAGGCGTTTAATACGGTGAATATCTATAGTGATATCCTCACCGGAACGATGGATGCCTTCGCCTCCATCATCTCCAACAACGTGAATGCCATCATGAAACGTATGACCAGCCTTTCCATAACTCTGATGATTCCGACGTTGATAGCCAGCTTCTACGGAATGAATGTGGACATCCATCTGGAAGAGGTACCGTATGCCTTTGCATTGATTATTCTCTGTTCTGTGGTACTGTCGACATTGGCGTTTATCATATTCAGGAAGATCAAGTGGTTCTGATTCTGACAGCCCCACTCCACTCCCTCTTTATTTCAGACACATAAAAAAGCAGCCTGTCACTCTTAAAACCTAAATGAAAGGTCAGAGATGACAGGCTGCACACAATACGTTTTTTATTCGATAGAGAATATTAAAAAGAGAATGTTTAAGAGAGAGAAATTATTTTATCTTATCCTTCTTTATTGGATTTCTTTCCGCCCAATGGCACAGAAATACCAACAAATCCACTTACAGAATTAGTGTTCTTGCCTAAGAACATATAGTCAGTTCCGAGGAACACCGGTCCTAGCTTCAGACCCAGACCAAATGACTTTCCGGCAGACTGAATAGCCGAATAGCTAAGTGCTACATTCAGCCAGCTCTTCGGACGGTAGTTTGCAGAGAATGTGATCTCCGTAAGAGTTTTCGGTTGTACGAAACGGGTCGTAGACAATACACCTACTCCGAGCTTGTTCTCAAAGAAGCCGTATTCAGCTCCTACCACAACTGTAGATGCCAGACTAGACTTACGTGATTTATGTGCTTCCTCTGTCTGAAGTTGCAACATTTCGTAGTCGAGTACATCACCACCGTTTACACGGTTCATGTATCCGTCAGCATCAGCCTGCAACTGAGTAATATTGTTTTGAATCGCAATAACAGAATTAGGTATATTATTCGGATCGATACCGTTGACATAGCTAGTTCCTTTCATATTGATTGATTCCGGATTAGCAGAAGCTATCTTAGTAGCGCCTTTCGTCCACGAAATAAATCCCAGGTCGAGAACAGAAGCAGATACTGTCAAGTTATCCATAATTTTATAAGAAGCACCCAAATCAATGCCAAAACCGTAACCTGCGATACCCAGTTTTCCACTATCAAAGTCAAAGTCACTGATATAGTCCTGTCCATCTTCTTGTACCAGTTCCAATCCTTTGAAAGAACTTTCCAGATGAGCGTCAACATTCAGATTCGCATGGTAGCTTTCAATTTCAGCTTTCAACTTTGTTATACCAGCAGCATCCAATCCGGACAGATAATTGGGGTCCTGCAACTGGTTAATACGAGCATCACTTGGAAGTTTGGCATTCATCATCACGTTATTGATCTTCAAATTCATATTGCCAATACCCAGCAACACTTTCACTTTACCACCAACCGTCAAACGGTTATTGATCTGACGCGCATATCCCAAACCAACTTCACCATAAGCATTAATATCCAGTTTCTGACCACTGATATCGTAGTTGCTGTTTCTCCAGTTATCTTCAAGCGCATCCATCTCATTCAGGAAGGTAAACATAGAACGGGTAAGGCTTGCACCTATATCCGCACGAACACCAACGTTGAACGACCAGAAGTTCTTTCCTTTATACCATCCGGCAGAAAGAATCTCCGTGCTTACGTTCACATTCAAATCATTCTTATCTTTCAGACGTTTCAGAAAATCCGGATTAGAGTAGAAATTGTCGCTATCATCAATAATGTCGATAATGTCCTGATATCCCAATGAAGTAGAACCCACAGTAGCATTAACCGATCCCAGTACAGGAATATTAAAATATCCTTGTGTCGGAATCAAAGCCGGATTCAATTGTTGACGATAATGCGTACCTTCCATAAAATAAGAGGTACGTAAAAACTGCGCATTGGCAGGTAAAACACAAACCATCATAAGAAGAAATGCCCCAATAAACTTCTTTGATGAATACAGTCTGCTTGTTGTCATGATTTTATCTTTTTTTAATTCTTGTTATCGTTTGCAATATATAGCATTTGGGTAACAAATAAAAGCACATGGCAACACTTTTTTAGCATAAACAGAACATTTTCATGGCTATTTAGAGAAAAATCGTGCTTATTCTGCAAAAATATGTAGAAAGTGAAACGATACGTAAAATCAGAAGTTTAGGTTCAACTGCCCGTCACCAAGCAGATTGAAGGTCATCCGGTGGTATGGAGTCGTTCCGTGTTCGGCAATGGCGGCACGATGTTTTTTAGTCGGATAGCCTTTATTATTATTCCAGTCATAAAAAGGATATTCTTCGTGAAGACGATTCATATAATCATCTCTATAGGTTTTAGCCAGTATGGAAGCGGCAGCTATCGAAAGATACTTCCCGTCTCCTTTGATCACTGTCGTATGGGAGATATCGGGATATTTATTGAAACGGTTGCCGTCAATGAGCAGATGTTGAGGCCGGACAGAGAGCTGGCCAACAGCCCGATGCATGGCCAGAAAAGAGGCACGGAGAATATTTATCTCATCAATCTCTTGGGGCGACACCACTCCTACCGCCCATGCTATCGCCTCTTTCTCTATCACTTCCCGGAGTGCATAGCGCTGCTTTTCTGTCAGTTGCTTCGAGTCATTCAGCAACTCATTCTTAAAATCTTTAGGAAGAATGACGGCAGCAGCATACACAGAACCTGCCAGACAGCCGCGCCCAGCCTCATCACAGCCGGCTTCTATCAAATCTTTATTTAAATAAGGTAATAGCATACTTATTCTTTTTTCTTACAGGATACAAAGATAAAGGAAATAAAAAAGGAGACCTCATTCAAGACCTCCTTTTTCTGTCATTCATTCACACAAACAAGCAATTGTTCCCCAAATATACTCCAGGTTCACAGTCCTGCTGACCGGAACCATCACCCTACCATTCGTTTTACAGATTTTGTTCTTTTCTAACATCAGCCTTTCCCCTTAGCCATTATGACATATTTCTTCTATTTACCCCTTTCCGATTATATTATATCGTCTTGCAAAAGTATCCAAATAATAAGAAACAAGAAAATGACTTTTCCGGAGTATTTGCATGAAATGCCCTTAAACAGGATCATTTACCGAAAAAGAGTGATTAAGCATGCAAAAAAAGTGTTTACGCAGTTCTATACCATAAAAAAGCGATAGCCGAACCTATTCCGGCCATCGCCCTCTTCAATAAACAAACCTTTTTTAGTTAAAACAAACTCCAGGCAACAGTAAGCCCTGCCATCACAATGGCTACCATGCTCATGAGCTTTATCAAAATATTCAGGCTCGGACCGGAAGTGTCTTTAAACGGATCACCCACAGTATCACCTACTACGGTTGCCTTATGCACTTCACCGCCTTTACCTCCAAAATTCCCTTCTTCTACGTACTTCTTCGCATTATCCCAGGCACCGCCTGCATTCGCCATAAAGATAGCCAACACAAAGCCTGAACTCAAACCACCAATCAACAGTCCTAATACTCCGGTCACTCCGAAGATTAATCCGGTCGCAATAGGGGCAATAATAGCAATCAGAGACGGAATGACCATTTCACGCTGTGCACCTTTGGTTGAGATAGCCACACAACGCTCATAATCCGGCTCAGCCTCTCCGGTCAGGATGCCTTTAATTTCACGGAACTGACGACGTACCTCGTCCACCATGTGTCCGGCTGCGCGACCGACGGCATTCATCGTCAATCCGCAGAACAGAAAGGCCATCATCGAGCCGAGGAACATACCGGAAAGAACTTTCGGATTCATCAGCGTCACATCATAATAGTTCATGAAATCGACAAAGGTAGCATTGGCGGTAGAAACAACATCTCCGTTGGGCATACTCAGGTCCATCGTTCCCAAACGAGTCAGACCGATACGGATCTCTTCTATATAAGATGCCAGCAAAGCCAGTCCGGTCAATGCAGCGGAACCGATAGCAAAACCTTTCCCGGTTGCTGCTGTTGTATTTCCCAAAGAATCGAGCGCATCAGTACGTTTGCGTACTTCAGGACCCAGGCCTGCCATTTCCGCATTACCCCCTGCATTATCAGCAATCGGACCATAAGCATCCGTAGCCAACGTTATTCCTAAGGTAGACAGCATACCGACAGCAGCGATGCCAATGCCGTAAAGCCCCATACCCACATTAGAGAAATCGAACCCGGAAGCAAGCAGGAAGGAAGCAATGATACCCACTACTACCGCAATCACAGGAATAGCTGTAGAAAGCATTCCCAAACCAATACCGGAAATAATAACCGTAGCGGGACCGGTCTTTCCACTTTCACTCAACTTCTGAGTAGGGCGGTAAGACTGGGAAGTATAATATTCCGTAGAACGTCCGATCACAATACCGACCAGCAGGCCGACTACTACCGCACAGGAAATCCAAATCCAGTTGTCCAGCTGCAAAAGCCACAGGATTAAGAAGGTGGCGGCAACAATCAATACGGAACTCAGATTGGTTCCGAATGCCAGTGAGCCGAGCAAATCTTTCATCGTTGCATTTTCTTTAGTGCGTACGGAGAAGATACCGATAATAGAAAGCAAAATACCTACCGCTGCAATCAACATCGGAGCAATAACTGCCTTGAACTGCATGACCGTATCTGCCGAATGGATAAAGGCAGCAGCACCTAATGCGGCAGTCGCCAGGATAGAACCGCAATAAGATTCGTACAAGTCGGCACCCATTCCTGCCACGTCACCAACATTATCACCTACATTATCGGCAATGGTAGCAGGGTTGCGCGGATCGTCCTCGGGAATACCTGCTTCTACTTTACCTACAAGGTCGGCACCTACATCGGCAGCTTTTGTATATATACCACCACCCACGCGGGCAAACAATGCCTGTGTAGAAGCTCCCATACCGAAAGTAAGCATCGTGGTCGTGATAACGCAAAGTTTATGAGTCGGTGTCAGTGCGTCAGCAGGAATCACCGCATTCAACAGCAGATACCAGAAAGATATATCAAGCAACCCCAGTCCGACTACCACGAGTCCCATTACTGCACCACTGCGGAAAGCAATTCTCAGACCGGAATTCAGTGAGTTACGTGCCGCATTAGCAGTACGTGCCGAAGCATAGGTTGCTGTCTTCATACCCAGAAAACCGGAAAGACCGGAGAAGAAACCACCCGTCAGGAAAGCAATAGGAACCCACGCATTCTGAACATGAAAGCCATAAGCCATAATCGAAAACAAAATAACCAGCCCCAAAAACACACAACCTACAATTTTGTACTGTTGTTTCAGATAAGACATAGCCCCCTTGCGTACCGCAGCGGCTATTTTTATCATTTGAGGAGTACCTTCACTCTCTTTCATCATCTGCTTATGGAAGTAATAAGCAAAACAGAGGGCTAACACTGAAGCGACTGGAACCAGCCAGAAAAGAATGCTATCCATAGAATTAATTATTAAAGGGTTTTATGGTGGCTAAAAGTATGGAAATCAAACGAAAAAAGCAAGCAAAAGAGGAAAAAAATCCGGCTTGTCCATTTATATAGTATCTTACAATGAAGCGAATGAAAAGCTATTAGAAAAGGCCTTCGGGAATATCCCGGAGAAGACATCTCCCCATTAACGATTTAGTTAATTTTCAATCCAATTACGTTAATCGTTAACAAATCGGTTATTTCTATTAAACCATGTTATAAAAAGCCACGCTTTACCCCGAAAATTTGGAGATAGCCGAAAAGTCCCTATCTTTGTAGTGTGTTTTTCATAGTATTAGATTTAAGGTTAACAAAAGATTGGCTGTCTGGGATAGATAGCCTTTTTTTATGTCTTGTTTATACCTCCCATGATGAAGGTATGATAACGGACAAAGACATTTAAAAAGAGGAAGCACCGTTAACGGTGAATCCCCTTCTACATACAATAAAAACAATCAACTAATCTTCAATCGTTACGGCTGTTCCGTTAGCAGTCACCATCAGCATACTGCCGCTCCCGCCTACCGTTTCATAATCCAGATCCACACCGATCACGGCATTAGCTCCCATTTGAGCAGCTTGTGCCTGCATTTCCTGCAAAGCCGTATCTTTCGCCATGCGCAGTACCTCTTCGTACGCGCCGGAACGTCCGCCGACAATATCACGGATACTCGCGAATATGTCACGAAATACATTGGCACCGATAATCGTTTCTCCGGAAACTATTCCATAATACTTCACAATTCGTTTTCCTTCAATAATAGGGGTTGTGGTCACTAACATACTCTTTCTGTCTTTTAATAAGTTATTTGCTATTCTATTAGACGCTGTGTCCCCCTGAAAGGTTGCAATCGCAGCCATAAAAAATTGCAGCTATACCACAAACAAATGCGATATAGCTGCCAATTAGAGTTAAAGAGAGAGAGAATTTATAGAAAGCGTGGTCTCACGACCAACTTAATATACCTAAAATGATTTTTATTCTTTCTTATTAGACGCAGGAAACTTCAAATCACTGCACTTTAAAGAGACTTTTTTAGTTAAAGAATAAAAAAAATCGCCTTCCCACAGGAAAGGCGACCTATTTTATCAGAACATCCGGCTGACGCGCTCGATACCCGCCACCAGTGCATCCACTTCTGCTTTTGTATTGTACATGGCAAACGAAGCCCTGACTGTTCCCTCTATCCCCAGACGCTGCATCAATGGTTGCGCGCAGTGATGTCCGGTACGGACGGCAATACCCAAACGATCTAAGAGAGTTCCGAGATCAAAATGGTGAATATCACCTACGAGGAATGAAATAACGGCTCCACGATCTGCCGCTTCACCAAAGATACGCATATGAGGGATTTCCTTCAAACGTTTCAAGGCATAGGTTGTCAGTTCATGTTCATGAGCTGCAATCCGGTCAAGTCCGATTCCATTCACATAGTCAAGAGCTTTTGCCAGTCCGGTCGTACCGATATAATCGGGCGTACCTGCTTCAAATTTGAAGGGAAGCTCATTAAAAGTCGTTTTCTCAAAAGAGACATGTTGAATCATTTCTCCTCCTCCCTGATAAGGCGGCAGGCGATCCAGCCATTCTTCTTTCCCATACAATACGCCAACACCTGTCGGTCCATATATCTTATGAGCCGAGAAGACCAGAAAATCGGCATCCAGGTCCTGTACATCTACTTTCATATGAGGAATGGACTGCGCAGCATCCACTATGAAAGGTACTCCATGCGCATGGGCGGTAGCAATCATTTCCTTTACAGGATTTACTGTGCCCAGCACATTCGATACCTGAACAACGCTGACAATCTTTGTACGTTCGGAGAAAAGCTTCTCGTATTCATCCAACAGCAGTTCCCCTTTATCATTCATCGGAATCACTTTGATTGCAATTCCTTTGCGGGCGGCCAGCAACTGCCAGGGAACGATGTTGCTGTGATGTTCCATTACCGAAACAATCACTTCATCACCTTCCTGCATAAACTCATCTCCAAAGCTGGAAACAAGCAGATTAATGCTTTCCGTCGTCCCCCGCGTAAAGATAACCTCATTCGTGCCGGCGGCATTGATAAACCGGCGTACCGTCTCACGGGAGGCCTCATGCAATTCTGTTGCCTGCTGGGAGAGATAATGTACCCCGCGATGCACATTGGCATTGACGGAATAATATTCATCTACAATCGAATCAATCACCAGACGGGGCTTTTGAGTCGTTGCACCGTTATCGAAATAAACCAAAGGCTTACCGTATACCGTACGGCTCAATATCGGAAAATCCTCACGTATCTTTTCTATATTCATTGTACTAACGATTATCATTTACAGATCGCACATCCCTGGCACTTGTTCAGTTCACCACGGAAGCGTTTCTCCACCAATAAATGCAGACGATCTTTCAATGCATCCAGACGAATGGTATCAATAACCTCATTAACGAAAGCAAACATCAGCAGCAAGCGTGCCTCTTTCTCTGCTATTCCGCGCGAACGCATATAAAACAAGGCATTTTCATCCAACTGGCCGACCGTCGCCCCATGTGAACACTTCACATCGTCCGCATAAATTTCGAGTTGCGGCTGAGTGTACATACGGGCATCGCGCGTAGCGCACAGGTTACGATTGGTTTGCTGGGAACTTGTATGCTGGGCATCGGGACGTACCAGTACCAATCCGGAGAAAGCACCGACAGACTGGTCATCAAGTACATACTTGAACAATTCATTGCTGGTACAATTCGGAACGGCATGATCAATTGACGTGTTATTGTCTACATGCTGGTTCTTATCGGCAATAGCCATACCGCAAAGGTTGATTTCCGCTCCTTCACCAGCCAGCAAAACTTCCGTCGTGTTGCGTGTAGTACCGTTATGCAGAGTCATGCCATTCAGCAAAACATTACTGTTAGCCTCCTGCTTCACATATAAATTGCTGATACGGACTGTACTCGTATGTGTCTCTTCCAGCTCGTACATATCAAATACAGCATTTTCACCGGCAAAGACTTCAATAACCTGTGTAGCAAGGAAGTTCACACTGTCCATCGCATGATCACAAATCAACAGGCGGGCTTGTGCACCATCTTCCAGAATAATCAGTACACGGCGGTTCACCATGAAGTTGACATCTGCGCGGAGGATGTTCACCAACTGAATCGGCTTCTCCACGACTACATTCTTCGGAACGTAGAAGACAACGCCATCCTGTGCAAAAGCTGTGTTGAAAGCTGTCACACCGTCTTTTGATGTATCCGCCAGTTTACCATAATATTTCTTCACCAGTTCAGGATGTTCCGCAGCAACCTCTTTCAGACTGCCGAAGATCACTCCTTCCGGCAAATGTCCTTTAGGAAGTGCCTTGTTATAGAATGCATCGTTCACCACAAAATACAAAGCAGTGCTCATATTCGGCACATCGCACTTAAATACTTCATACGGGTTGACCGGAATCTCAAGTCGATTCAGATTCAAGCCATAATCAGGTTCAAAATACTTGCTTATATCCGTATATTTGTACTTCTCCATCTTACGGGTCGGGAATCCGAGACGCTCAAAATCGGCAAAAGCAGTGGCACGAGGTGCATTCAGCACTTCGGCACTATGCTTGCAGATCATTGCTTCCGTTTGCGAGAAGAGATCTATGTATTGTTGCTCTACATTCATCATTATTCTCCTAGTTCTTTCTTAATCCAGTCGTACCCTTTTTCTTCCAGTTCCAAAGCAAGTTCCGGTCCGGCGGTCTTCACAATGCGACCTTTATAAAGTACATGCACTATATCCGGCTTGATATAGTCGAGCAGACGCTGATAGTGAGTGATGACAATCGTACTGGTTTCCGGTGTCTTCAACTTGTTCACTCCTTCCGCCACAATACGGAGAGCGTCAATATCCAGACCGGAGTCTGTTTCATCGAGAATGCTCAAGCGAGGCTCCAGCATCGCCATCTGGAAAATTTCGTTACGTTTCTTTTCCCCTCCCGAGAAACCTTCGTTTACCGAGCGATTGGCTAATTTATTATCCAGTTCGACTACAGCACGTTTCTCACGCATCAGTTTCAAGAACTCACTGGCTGTCAAGGCAGGCAATCCTTTGTATTTGCGCTGTTCGTTTACAGCCGCACGCATGAAGTTCACCATACTTACTCCCGGAATCTCCACCGGATACTGGAAGCTAAGGAAAATACCTTCATGACTACGATCCTCCGGACTCAGTTCCAACAGATTCTTACCATAAAAAGTAACCGAACCTTTTGTCACTTCAAACGCCGGATTCCCTACAAGGACAGAAGAAAGTGTACTCTTACCGGAACCGTTCGGTCCCATAATTGCATGTATCTCGCCCGGTTTCACCGTCAGGTTAATACCTTTCAATATCTCTTTGCCATTAATGCTGGCATGCAGGTCTTTTATCTCTAACATAATTTTGCTTATTTCTTATCCAACGCTTCCTTCCAACGAAATAGTAAGCAACTTCTGTGCTTCCACCGCAAACTCCATCGGAAGTTTATTTAATACTTCTTTTGCATATCCGTTTACAATCAGTCCGATAGCATCCTCTGTCGGTATACCGCGCTGATTACAATAGAATATCTGATCTTCACTGATCTTGCTCGTTGTAGCTTCATGCTCTACCACAGCTGTCTCATTACGAATATCCATATAGGGGAATGTATGTGCACCACACTTATCGCCCAGCAACAACGAGTCGCACTGGCTATAATTACGGGCATTATCCGCTTTCTCCGCTACACGGACCAGTCCACGGTAAGAGTTCTCACTGTGTCCGGCTGAGATACCTTTACTTACAATCGTACTACGGGTATTCTTGCCCAGATGAATCATCTTCGTACCGGTATCTGCCTGCTGATAATTATTAGTCACAGCCACAGAATAAAACTCTGCTGTCGAGTTATCGCCTGTCAATATACAGGAAGGATACTTCCACGTGATCGCCGAACCGGTTTCCACCTGTGTCCAGGACAGTTTGCTATCCACCCCTTTGCAGTTGCCGCGTTTCGTTACAAAGTTGTATACCCCGCCTTTGCCTTCGGCATCTCCCGGATACCAGTTCTGAACAGTACTGTATTTCACTTCCGCACGGTCATGTACCACAATCTCCACGATAGCCGCGTGCAACTGATTTTCATCGCGCATCGGTGCCGTACATCCCTCCAGATAAGACACATACGAGTCATCATCCGCTACAATCAGCGTACGTTCAAACTGGCCCGTATTACGGGCATTGATACGAAAATAGGTAGAAAGCTCCATCGGGCAGCGTACTCCCTTCGGGATATAAACGAAAGAACCGTCAGAGAACACAGCCGAGTTCAAAGCTGCAAAGAAGTTATCCCGATAACCAACTACCGAGCCCATATACTTCTTCACAAGATCCGGATGTTCCCGTACCGCCTCACTAAAGGAGCAGAATATAATGCCCTTCTCCATCAGTGTTTCTTTGAAAGTGGTCTTTACAGATACCGAGTCCATCACTGCATCCACAGCCATTCCACTCAATGCCATCTGTTCTTCCAAAGGAATACCCAGTTTATTAAATGTCTTTATCAGTTCCGGATCTACTTCATCCATACTCTTCGGTCCTTCTTTCTTCTTCGTCGGATCGGCATAGTAGGAAATTGCCTGATAATCGATTTCCGGAATACGGAGATGGGCCCATGTCGGCATCTCCAGCGTCAGCCAATGGCGGTACGCTTTCAGTCGGAACTCCAGCAACCATTCGGGTTCATCTTTCTTCGATGAAATCAGACGGACTACATCTTCGCTCAGTCCACGCTCAATAACATCGGTGTGCACCTCCGTGGTGAAGCCGTATTTGTACTTCTCCTGCGTCAGTTCCTTTACATATTTATTGGGTTCTTCTTGTTGCATCTTTATTATCTAATATATATTGTTGCGTTATATTCTTAGCAGCAGGGAAAAAGATTCCCGCAAACGTTTCCATAGGATAATATAACAATGATTCGCTCTTTTTTGTTGCACTAATTAACTTATTATCGCTATCGACAAACTCTATCACACAAATCACAAGGCTTGTCAGCAACAGGAACTTGAGTGCTCCCAACCCACTTCCCAGCCAGCGGTTCAGCCATCCCAACGAAATAGCTTCCAGCGCTTTCGTCAGCAAGGACGCCACTAACGTGAATATCAACGGAACGGCAATCCAGATAACAATAAAAGCCAATACCTGTGCTACTGTCATCGAGTCCGTCACAGTCGGACAAAGCTTCTCTGCCAACGTTGCATACAAAGCCTTTGCTGCCAACAAACCGACGACTAATCCCAGAATAGAAGCCAGCTGGCGGATAAAGCCTTTCATAAAGCCTGTCACCACACCGGCACCTACTATAATAAGGATGATTATATCAATCGTTGTCATAATATTAAAATTGACAATTGACGATTGACAATTGACAATTAAAACCATTATCAACCATCAATCATCAATTGTCAACTTTTAAGTTTTCCAACCAACTATCAATTGTCAATTGTCAACTGTCAATTGTCAATTATTATAAAGTTTGTTTCACTTCTATTTCTTCGAATGTCTCGATCATATCGCCTACCTTCATGTCGTTGCAGTTCACCAGACTGATACCACACTCGAAGTTCGTACCAACTTCTTTCACATCATCCTTGAAGCGTTTCAGTGCATTGATATTTCCGGTGAAGATAACGATACCATCGCGGATCAAACGAGCCTTGTCGCTTCGTTTTACCTTTCCGGTCTTCACTACCGCACCCGCTACAAGTCCCACTTTCGTGATATTGAATACTTCGCGAATTTCGATCGTTGCCGTAATCTGTTCTTTCAATTCCGGAGCCAACATACCTTCCATAGCAGCCTTCACCTCTTCAATTGCATCATAGATGACAGAGTACTTACGGATATCGACACCTTCCTGTTCAGCCATCTTAGCAGCAGCACCCGAAGGACGTACCTGGAATCCGACGATAATTGCATCCGAAGCGGCAGCCAGTGATACATCCGATTCGGAGATAGCACCCACACCTTTATGGATCACATTTACCTGAATCTGTTCAGTAGACAGCTTGATCAACGAGTCGCTCAATGCTTCCACAGAACCATCCACGTCACCCTTAACGATGATATTCAATTCCTGGAAGTTACCCAATGCAATACGACGACCCAGTTCATCCAGTGTAAGAATCTTCTGTGTACGCAAGCCTTGTTCACGAGCCAACTGTTCACGCTTGTTCGTAATCTCACGAGCTTCCTGATCGCTTTCAACAACATGGAATGTGTCACCTGCGGCAGGAGCACCGTTCAATCCCAGAATCAATGCCGGTTCGGCAGGTCCTGCCTCTTTCACCCGCTGATTACGTTCATTGAACATAGCCTTCACACGTCCATAGCTGGTTCCTGCCAGTACGATGTCTCCGACTTTCAAAGTACCGTTGGACACCAGTACCGTAGCTACATAACCACGTCCTTTATCCAGCGAAGATTCAATGATAGATCCTGTTGCATTACGGTTCGGATTCGCTTTCAAATCAAGCATCTCAGCTTCCAGCAATACTTTCTCCATCAGATCTTCCACACCTATACCTTTCTTGGCAGAGATATCTTGTGACTGATATTTACCACCCCATTCTTCCACGAGATAGTTCATTGCAGCCAGTTCTTCCTTAATCTTGTCCGGATTGGCAGTCGGCTTATCTACCTTATTAATAGCAAACACAATAGGTACACCTGCTGCCATCGCATGATTGATCGCTTCTTTCGTCTGTGGCATTACGTTGTCATCGGCTGCCACAATAATGATCGCGATATCCGTAACTTTCGCACCACGGGCACGCATAGCTGTAAACGCCTCATGCCCCGGAGTATCCAGGAATGTAATGCGACGTCCGTCTTCCAGCTGTACGTTGTAAGCACCGATGTGCTGTGTAATACCTCCGGCCTCACCGGCAATTACATTCGCCTTACGGATGTAGTCGAGCAACGAAGTCTTACCGTGGTCGACGTGTCCCATCACTGTTACGATCGGAGCACGCGGCTGCAAGTCTTCCGGAGCATCTTCTTCCTCTACGATAGCTTGCGCTACTTCCGCACTTACATATTCGGTCTTGAAACCAAACTCTTCGGCCACCAGATTGATTGTTTCCGCATCCAGACGCTGGTTAATAGAAACCATCATACCGATACTCATACAAGTTGCAATAACCTGATTGACTGATACGTCCATCATCGTTGCCAACTCGTTAGCCGTTACGAATTCAGTCAGCTTCAGTACCTTGCTTTCTGCCATTTCCTGATCTTCCAGTTCCTGCATACGGTTGGAAGCCATTTCACGTTTTTCCTTACGGTACTTAGAAGTCTTGTTCTTGCCCTTGGTTGTCAGACGTGCCAAGGTTTCTTTTACCTGCTTTGCTACGTCTTCTTCGCTAACCTCCTGCTTGATAACCGGCTTCTTGAAGCGATCTTTATTATTATTCTTCTTGTTGTTATTATTGCCCTGTCCCTGGCCTTGACCTTGAGGACGGGGGTGATTGCCACCACCTTTACCGGTCTGAGTGTTCGGTCTCGGTGCAGCAAAGTTGGAAGTTGCCACATTGTTGACATCCACCTTTTCTTTGTTGATACGATTCCGTTTCTTTCTGGCAGCATCGGCATTATTGTCTTTTGCTCCCGGTTTCGCCTGTTTACTATCCTCTTTACGGATTTCCTTGATGATAGCTTCCTTCATCAGTTTCTTCTGATCCTGACGAACCTTTTCTTTTTCTTCGCGTTCGCGGCGTTTTTCTTCCTTCGATTTCTTCTTAGGACGAGTAGACTGGTTCAATGCAGCCAGGTCAATCTGACCGATGACATTGATCTTCGCTCCCAGTTCCGGTTGACGGATTTTAAACACCTCATTGTCTTTTGACGTATTTTCTTCAGTCGGAGTTGCCGCTGTTGCAGCTACTTCTGCCGTTCTTTCTACTTTACGTTCTTCCGCCTTCACAGGTGCAGCTTCTACCACCTTCGGCTCTTCTTTCTTTACTTCTTCCACTACTGCTTTCTCAACTTCTACCGGTTTTGTCTCCACTGCGGGTTTCGATGCTACTACAGGCTGTTCTACCGGAGCAGGTGCCGGTGCAGGTTTCGGTGCAATGACTTCCACCTTTTCTACTTTCGGCTCTTCCTTTTTCACTTCGGGTTCAACCGCAGGCTTCTCAACGACTGTTTTTTCGGCAACTGGTTGCGCTGCCACAGGCTGTTCCACTACAGGTTCTACTTTCTTTTCCGGCGCTTTTTCTACTTTATCTGTTCTCCGACCGTTCAATTTATCCAAATCTATTTTTCCGACAGGTTTAAACTTAGGACGTGCATCCTCCGGTACGACTGTCTTAATCACATCTTCCGACTTCGGTTTCTCCTGCTGCTTCTCGAAGCCTTCGATAGATACCGATGCCTTATTACGTTCCTTATTCTGACGTTCCTGGATGAAACGCTCCGATTCAAGTCTAAGGTTCTTATCTGTACTAAACTCTTTAACGAGCACAGCGTACTGCTCCTCACTAATTTTGGTATTAGGATTAGCCTCAACGGTATACCCTTTCTTTTGCAGGAACTCAACTACCGTCGCGATTCCTACATTCAAATCTCTTGTAACTTTGTTTAACCTTATCGTCATATTTAAAATTTAATGAATAAATGGAGCGAAGAAAATTCAATCGTAATGCATATTACTCTTGTGTTGGTTCAGCCTCTGGCTCTGCCTCTATCTCAGGCTCCACCTCTGCTGCCGGTTCTTCTTCAAACTCCGATTTCAAAATACGTATTACCTCGTCCACTGTCTCTTCTTCCAGGTCCGTCTTTTCAATCAACATCTCGCGAGGTGCATTCAATACAGCCTTCGCCGTATCAATACCGATAGCCTTGATTGCATCAATCACCCATCCGTCAATTTCATCTCTGAACTCATCGAGATAGATATCTTCATCAGCTACATTCTCATCCAATTCGCGGAACACGTCGATAGTGTACTCGGTCAACATACTGGCCAGCTTGATATTCAAACCGCCTTTACCAATAGCCAGCGATACCTCTTCCGGTTTAAGGAACACCTCGGCTTTTTTCTCTTCCTCGTTCAGACGGATAGAAGAAATCTTAGCCGGGCTCAAGGCGCGCTGAATAAACAATGAAATGTTCGATGTATAATTGATTACGTCGATATTTTCATTGCGTAACTCACGAACAATCCCATGAATACGACTCCCTTTTACACCTACACAGGCACCTACGGGATCGATTCTGTCATCATAAGACTCCACTGCGATCTTGGCACGTTCGCCAGGAATACGGGCAATCTTTTTAATGGTAATCAAACCATCATTGATTTCAGGCACTTCCATTTCGAACAGACGTTGCAGGAAAACGGGAGAAGTACGAGACAAAATAATCTTCGGATTATTGTTCTTGTTGTCTACGCGGGCAACTACTGCACGGGCCGTTTCACCTTTGCGATAAAAGTCGCTCGGGATCTGTTCCGTCTTAGGCAGCAGCAGTTCGTTTCCTTCATCGTCCAGAAGCAGCATTTCTTTCTTCCAGATCTGATATACCTCTGCGTTGATGATTGTACCTACTTTATCAATATATTTATTATAAATACTGTCCTTTTCAAGTTCCAGAATCTTTGAAGCCAGTGTCTGGCGGAGATTCAGGATAGCACGACGTCCGAACTTGGCAAAAATCACCTCATCAGTCACTTCTTCGCCTTCTTCGTATGAAGCATCGATCTTCTGTGCTTCCGACAGCGAAATGTGGGTGTTGAGGTTTGTCAAATCTTCATCGGCCACAACTTCACGGTTACGCCATAT
>ULVM01045706.1_pt1 | contig 32952 bp, 15 predicted proteins | sample 1959451 | NCBI WGS metagenome assembly ULVM01 (sample SAMEA4835786, study PRJEB28245) | human gut metagenome | biome: gut microbiome; material: fecal sample | place: Denmark | collected 2008
TTAGTGACGTGCTTTCCCAAAATCGTCATTCAGAACGGAGGTAAGAATGCTGTGTGGAAAAGACGGGAAACGGGACAGTGGCACAGAGTGAAGAATCTATGAGTCTGATGATATTTTACTGGCTTTCCTTACCACGGTAACAGATCCTTCGCTGCCGCTCTTAGCTTCTAGCTGCTAATTGCTAGCTGCTAATAGCGATTGACTATCTGAATTCGATAAATCGACTGCCTATACGGAACAGTTATTCCTGCTTTGATTTTGCAAGGATGACAGGCAAGGAGAGGTTCATAAATACAGATACTGTTCTCTGCATAGCCCTGATGACACTAAGCGGTATACCCGTCAGGAACGATATTCAAGGCGGGCGGTGATTAACCGATATTTTGCCGGGGATTCCGTTTTTGATTATTAAATCGATTTTTATTCATATAAAAATATCATATAAGTGCCATGAAGGCGTATAGATAAAATATTGCAATTTGAAGAAAGATAAAATATCATATAGATAAAAGTGAATATGATATAGATTCTCATATTTATTTTTATCTATTAATGAAAGGATGTGCTTTATGCAGGAAGGGATCAATAATTTATTTGCAGGTGCTGTTTTTCTGGCCGGTGTGCTGTCCTTCTTTTCGCCCTGTGTATTTCCGCTTCTGCCGGTTTACTTGGGAAAGCTGGCGGAGGATCCCGGGACGAGGTCGTTTTCTTTTTTCGGACTGAAGGTATATGTATCTCCGCTGGTAAAAACTGTTTTCTTTATTACGGGACTATCGACGGTGTTTTTCAGTCTCGGGTTTGGAACCGGTTTTTTCAGCCACATTTTTTATCATCCCTATACGCCGTATGTCATGGGTGGTATCGTCATACTTCTTGGGCTGCATCAGATGGAGCTGATTAATATTAATTTTCTCCAGCGGCAGAAGAAGATCGAGCTGGACGGGAAGCGTCAAGGCGGTATTCTCGGCGCGTTTCTTCTGGGGCTGACTTTCAGCTTCGGCTGGACGCCCTGTGTGGGACCTGTGCTGGGGGCGGTGCTTGCTGTGGTGGCTTCTGAAAATGGAAGCGCTCTGTATGGCGGTCTTTTGATGGCGGTGTACGCTGCGGGGATGGCGGTCCCTTTCCTGATTCTGGCAGTGGCATCTTCCTGGCTTTTGAAGTACAGCAGTCACGTGAAGCGCCATATGGTCTTGCTGAAAAAGATTGGCGGCGTGCTGATCATTCTTATGGGGATCCTGCTTATGCTTGGCAAGCTGGATATGTTGGCGGCAGTTATTTCTTGAAATATTTCACAGATTTGTAAACAGGAGGTTTATCATGATGAAAATTTCTTATAAAAAGTTTGGAGCGTTTGCGGCAACAGCCGTTTTGGCAGGGATTCTGGCGGGATGCGGATCCGGTATGAATGCGGATGCAAATGACATGGCCCGCCCCGCGGCGATGCAGCAGGAAAAGGCAGCTGGCCGTACACAGAATTTTATGGATGCAAAGGATGCGGATTTCATGCTGACCGATGTAAATGGAAAGGAACACAGGCTTTCCGATTACAGGGGGAAAAAGGTGTATATCAAGTTCTGGGCTTCCTGGTGTTCTGTATGTATGGCTACGCTGGCTGATACGGATATGCTGGCGGGAAGCGACGATAAGGATTTTGTCGTTCTTTCCGTTGTGGCGCCCGGATTTGGCGGTGAAATGAAAAAAGAGGATTTCGTAAAATGGTATAAAGGTCTTGGCTATAATAATCTCCCCGTGCTTCTTGACGAAGGCGGCGCGGTGACAAAGAAATACGGTATTCGTTTCTATCCGTCGGCGGCTCTGATTGATACAGAAGGAAATGTGAAGATGCTCCGTCCGGGACATATGAACAAAGAATCGCTTGCCATGGAGATGAAGGGGATTTCGTAAAGGAGGATTATGATGAGAACGGCAGGAATTTTAGGAGGTCTTGCGATCATTGCGGCAGCCGGTTTCGGCTGGTATTCGATGGCAATGACTCCATCTTCGGGCAGCGGGGAAAAAGCGCCTGTGGGGGTAAGCCTTGAAGAAAGTATGAAGAAAGAAATGGCGGTGGAAACGGTGAATAAGGAAAATTTACGGGATATGTACCTGGCGGGAGGCTGTTTCTGGGGACTGGAGGAATATTTTTCCCGTGTGGACGGTGTAGCGGACGTGGTTTCCGGTTATGCCAACGGGAAAACGGACAAAACGGATTACGAACATATAGGGCAGACAGATCACGCGGAAACGGTTCATATTTCTTATGATGCTTCCAAAGTTTCCTACAGGGATCTGCTGCTTTACTACCTCCGGGTGGTGGATCCTACAAGTGTGAACCGTCAGGGAAATGACCGCGGACGCCAGTATCGGACGGGCATTTATTACACCACTGATGAAGAAGGGGCGGTGGCCCGGGAAGTACTTGATGAAAAGCAGAAAACACTTTCCGGTAAAATCGCTATCGAGGTGGAACCGCTCCGTCATTTTGTGCCGGCGGAAGAGTACCATCAGGATTATTTAAAGAAGAACCCCGGCGGTTACTGCCATATCGATGTAAGCAGGGCGGCGGATCCCGTGATTGACGGTTCCCTGTACCCGAAGCCTGACGAGGAAACCCTCCGCAGCCTTTTAACGGCAGATCAATATGCTGTCACGCAGGAAGGTATGACGGAAAGAGCTTTTTCCAATGAATATTTCGATAAATTTGATCGCGGCATTTATGTAGATGTGGCGACGGGAGAGCCGCTTTTTTCCTCCCGTGACAAGTTCGAGTCGGGCTGCGGCTGGCCGAGTTTCACGAAACCGATTTCTGCCGATGTGGTAAATTACAAAGAAGACCTGAGCTATAATATGCGGCGTACAGAAGTGCGGAGCCGTATGGGAGAATCCCATTTGGGGCATGTGTTTGATGACGGGCCCCGGGACAGAGGCGGTCTCCGGTACTGCATCAACAGCTTGGCGATCCGGTTCATTCCCGAAGCGGATATGGAAAAAGAAGGCTATGGTTATTTGTCCGGCGTTTTATAATTTTAAGAAATATTTTTGACTAAACCGTGCCTTGCGGTATAATATATAAACTGGTAAAGCAGTTATACTTAAAAGGCAGGGTAAAAATATGCAGATGATCGATTTGTCCGGCGTCAAGGACTTCAATGCCGCTCGTTTTCTCATTTATTGGCTGGTAGCGACAGTCATTGCCATTCTCGTGGCATACAATATCGACCCTCAGAAAAAGCTGGTCTGGTTCAGACAGCGCAGTGACAACGGGTTCATGGTCCGCCGCGGCTGGTTTGGAAATTTCAGCCTGCTCGGCGTTCCCCGTTCCAAGATGGGCTTTGCCATTACGGCAGGTATTTTCATCGGAGCGGGTATTGTGTGGGCGCTGCTTATCTTTATGATTCTTCCGGTACTCGGCTATCATGTGTAAGCCTTGTTTTTCCTTATTAAGTAAATATGTTTTCTGCGTATGGCACAGGGGCAGGAAATAGTATTGGACCTGGTATTTTCCGGGTCCGTTTTTTGTAAGGCTGTTTATTTGCGGGGAGAGATTTATGACAAATACGGAAGCAATTTTTAAGGAACTTTTTGCAGGGGTTATGGAGATGTCGGATCCCGCTGTCTGGACTATGTTCGCCATCGGCGGAATTCTGATCTGGCTCGGAGTAAAAAAGGATTATGAGCCGGTGCTCCTCTTTCCTATGGGGGTGGGCTGTATATTGGCAAATATACCGGGGCATTTTGCCGTTATCCCGGCAGGAGGCGGGGAGCCGGGCTTTTTGCAGGTTCTTTATGAAGCGGGAATTGCCAATGAGCTGTTTCCTGTCATGATTTTTGTGGCGGTAGGCGCGATGTGTGATTTTACGCCGCTTATCCGCCAGCCTTATGTCATGCTTTTTGCGGCAGCGGCCCATTTAGGTATTTTTGCAGCGGCGCTTCTGGCATCAGCTTTTGGATTTCCTTTCAACCAGGCGGCGGCGATTGGCATCATCGGCGCGGCGGACGGTCCGACGACGATTTTTGTGGCACAGAAATTTGCTGCAGAACTTCTGGCGCCTCTCACGGTGACGGCATTCTGCTATATGTCCCTTGTCCCGATTATCCAGCCGCCTATTATCAGACTGCTGACGACAAAGCGTGAAAGACGTATCCGTATGGCATATAAAGAAGAAAAGCCCGTGTCCTGGATGGCACGTTTCCTTTTTCCTTTCATGGTGGTGTTTTTTGCAGGTATTCTGGCTCCTATTTCCGTACCGCTCATTGGCGCGCTCATGTTCGGCAATATGCTGAAAGTATCGGGCGTTGTGGATTCTCTGGCAAGTACGGCACAGAATGAACTCGCCAATCTGGTGACGCTCTTTCTCGGCATTACGGTAGGCGCTACGATGACGGCGGAAAATATCCTGACATTTGATGTCCTGAAAATCCTTATCCTTGGTGCGGCGGCGTTCGTTTTCGATACGGTGGGCGGCGTGCTTTTTGCAAAGCTGGCAAATCTCTTCCTGAAACAAAAGCTGAATCCCATGATCGGAGCCTGTGGCATTTCCGCGTTCCCCATGTCGGGGCGCGTTGTTGCCAAGATGGCTTTGAAAGAAGATCCTTCCAATTTCATCATCCAGCACGCCATGGGCGTCAATGTGGCGGGACAGGTTGTTTCCGTCGTCGCCGGCGGCCTTGTGCTTGCTCTTATTCCCGTTTTGTCATAAAGGAGGAACTATGTCAAGTTTGGACGCTTCCGTTTATCTTCTGGTTATCGCATATCCCCTGCTTTTCGTAGTGATGGCTGTTTTTATGGGACTGACGTACTTCCTGCGCAGGGTATTTCCCGGAGACTGAAGAAGCGGGATTTCCTTCCGGCCGCGGTTTGCGGGGAGGGAGAAAAAGTTTTATACTGTACCTATGTGAAAATAATTCTCTTTTAGGAGGCAGAAATGAAAGAAACATACAGCAGAAGCAAATCCGTTTGGCAGCGGATGAATGCCCGTGAGCGCAAGGCCGCCATGGCATACGGTGAAAAATACAAGGCGTTCCTTGATACGGCACGCACGGAAAGACTGGCGGCAGCGGAAATTATCCGCCGTGCGGAAGAAAAGGGATTTAAACCTGTCTATACCATGAAGTCGCTCAAAGCGGGAGACAAGGTATATTGGAACCAGAAAGATAAATCCGTTATTTTAGCGGTGATTGGGAAAGAACCCGTCCATGAAGGCATCAAAATCGTAGGATCCCATATTGATTCGCCCCGTCTGGATCTGAAAGCCAATCCGGTTCATGAACAGGACGGCATTGTGTACTTCCGTACCCACTACTACGGCGGGATTAAGAAATACCAGTGGACCTGCATTCCGCTGGCGCTCATCGGCGTGGTATTCACGAAAGACGGTAAAAAAGTGGATATCAATATCGGACTGAAAGACAGCGATCCCGTTTTCTATGTATCCGACCTGCTTATCCATATGGCACAAGACCAGATGAAAAAGACTCTGGCGGAAGGGATTACCGGAGAACAGCTCCAGGCTGTCGCGGGTACTCATTCTGAAGAAGGGCAGACACCGAAAGACGCCATCATGACGCTTTTGAAAAAGGAATACGGAATTGAAGAGGAAGACTTCGCCGCCGCTGAATTGGAACTTGTTCCCGCCACAAAGAGCCGCGACGTCGGATTCGACCGTTCCCTCATTGCTTCTTACGGACAGGACGACCGCGTATGTTCCTACGCGAATCTGGAAGCCATCCTGGACGCGAAACCCGGTGTGAAGACCCAGGCCGCTCTTCTTACGGATAAGGAAGAAATCGGATCTTATGGAAATACGGGAATGGAATCTTCCTATTTTGTGAAATTTGTGATGAAACTCCTTGCGCTGCAGGGACAGGGAAGTCTTCTTGATTTCTATGAAACCATGGAAAACAGCGAGATGCTTTCTGCCGATGTGAATTCCTGTCTTGATCCCATGTTCCCGGAAGTTTCTGAAAAAGATAACGCTTCTTTCTTAGGATACGGGATTAACCTGACCAAGTACGGCGGTTCCCGCGGCAAGTCAGGCAGCAATGATGCCAATGCGGAATTTTTGCAGAAGGTCAGAAAAATCTTTAATGATGCCGGTGTATGCTGGCAAATCGGCGAGCTGGGAAAAGTCGACCAGGGCGGCGGCGGAACAATTGCTTTCATGATGGCGAACTGGGGTGCGGAAGTGGTGGACTGCGGCACGTCCATGCTGTCCATGCACGCTCCCTGCGACCTGCTGTCCAAAGCGGACGCTTACGAAACGTACCTGGCGTACAAGGCATTCTTTGAAAGCAGGTAAGGAAAAGAGGGAATCATCGTCTCGAAAGGGGCGGTGATTTTTTCGTGGGAAAAAATATAATAGAGTCGTGATGAAAAAATGGATGTCATTGAAAAGTGAGGATTTAATGAACATCATCGGAAATACTTATACATGATGGTTAATTATTAATCTACAATGGAAAATGTAAATGTGTGGAAGATGTGGTTGTAAGGCATTGTATGATTTGATAATGGATATAGGGGGGAGATAAATGCATTAAAGTTTAGCATTTACTGCAAGGGTCAAAATGAAAAAACATTTTTATCTCCATATCTTTTAATATAGAAACATATGCGTATATATGGAAGAAGACGGTTATATCTTATCGGAAGTGCTATAATGAGGAAGCACTATGAGTTATATGTCAGGCAGGTGGCTTATGAAGAAAAAGATTTTGATAGCGGTGTTGGTGTTGGGAATAGCTTTTTCAAATGTAACAATAGGGACGGCGGGTAAAGATATGCCTGCGGGGGGAGATACTTTTTCTGTACAGGAAAAGTTGCCTGTAAAATTTACACAATATTTTTCAGATAGGGCAGGAAAAGATGCAGAGGCAGCATCAGAAAAAAATGTTATTCCTACAGGGGCGGCAGATGAATTAGTGTATAGGCGTCCGGGGAATGAAGGAATTTATATGCTTCGGGGATTGGTAGCAATAAATCAGCATAAATATAAGCAGGCAATTAAGGATTATACTAAAGCTATAGAATTGAATCCTGATTCCGCACTGGCTTATTATGCAAGGGCGACCGCATATAGTTTGGAAGAGGATTTTTATGCAGCAGAACAGGATTACAATAAAGCGTTGAAAAAGAATCCTGAACCGGAAATGAGGGGGCATATCTTATTGGGGCGAGGGGTTGCTTATGTGCAACTCGGGGAGACAGAATCTTGTCTTAATGATTTTGATGAAGCGTTGAAGTATCTAAAAGGAGAAGAAAAGGGAAAGGTCTATAGCAAAAGAGGACTTGCGTATCTGCTTCTTGGCGAGATGGATAAGAGTTATGTTGATTTTGAGAAGGCATTATCTATTAACACCAAGGATGTAATAGCGCTTATATCGATTGCTGATCTGCAGTGGTTGCATTACCATGCACCGGAAAAAGCATTACCTTTTCTTGACAGGGCGGTGGCAGCGGATTCATCTAATCTTCTTGCTTGGATGAAAAGAGGCAAAGTACTTCTGGATTTGCATGAGGATGAAAAAGCATTGACGTCTTTTAACAAGGGACACGTGGTTGGAGAAACAGATGGGATTCCTTATTTATTACGAAATATGTATTATATGCAGCATAGAAGATTTACCGATGCGAGAAATGATTTAACGCATTTGATTTCCATTTATCCGAATAATGCGTATTTCTATTCGAAGCGTTGTGATGCGAGTATGAAGTTGCATGATTTTGGCGGGGCATTGGAAGATATAAGAAAAGCGATAGCATTGGAGCCGGATAAAGGATACTATTACATGATGCTTGGGCTTGTATACAGCCAGACAGAACGGTATGATGAAGCGATTACTGCGTTTGAAACGGCAATTGCAAAAGGGCATAAAAAAGCAGATGTGTACAATAACTTGGGATATGTTTATAAATTGAAAGGGAATTATCAAAAGGCGTTGGACATACTGAATAAAGCTATAGAAATGAATCCCGGTTATGGAGAAAGTTATCGCTCTCGGGGAGAAGTGTATGCGGAAATGGGGGAATACGAAAAGGCGGTGGCAGATATTACGGAATTTTTAAAAATTAATCCCAATATTGCATCAGCACTTCTCATGCGTGCAGGTTTTTACGATAAGTTGGGAAAGAAGGAATGGGCAGAAAAAGATCGAAAAGCGGCTGCATTGGGTAAAAAGGATGGAATATATGTGTTCTCTCCGAAGAATGACTAGTTTTTGATTCAAGCGGTATCTGTAGATTGGGGATGCAGCAGAAAGGTAAGAAATAGGTTCTAAATAGAGGGCAATAAGTTCTCAATTGCTTTATATGGAATGACTAATATGCCTTAATGAGGATAATTTTATACGAAGGATAGCAGTGCAGGAGGAATCGGAATGGATGAACATCAGTCCGGCGTAAAGCTGGAAGAAGCGTTGGAAGCAAAAAAAGAACTTGATGCAAAAGCACAGAAAATACTTGAGGAGAAGGAAGCGGACTCCCGTATGAGGACATATACGGGACCGTTAGGCAGGGCGGTAGCCGTACTGCTGTGCGTGTGGACGGCATTCCAGCTGTATTTCACGACCATCGGGGCAATCAGTGCCGTCAATCTGCGGGCGATCCACTGTATATTTCTTCTTGTTTTTACATTTTTGCTGTTTCCGACGTTTAAAAAGGAAAAGCGGAAAAGAAAGTTTCCGCCCCTTTGGGACGTGGCGTTTATCCTTTGTTCTGCAGGCAGCTTCCTTTATCTCATTTTGAATTATACCCGTATCGCCCGGACGGGAGGACGTATTTCCGATATGGAGGCAGCCATTGCCTTAGTCGCGGTGGTTTGTGTTTTTGAAGCGGCCCGGCGGGCATCGGGAAATCTGGCGGTACTTGCGGGAATTTTTCTTGCGTATAACTGGTTCGGCGCGTACCTGCCCGGCTATCTCGGTCATAACGGTTTCACTTTGAAGCGCGTGCTGATTACCCAATTCTGGGGAACTCAGGGCATTCTCGGCACGGGCATCGGCGTTTCGGCGACTTATATATTCCTTTTTGTCGTTTTTGGCGCGTTTCTGAAATATTCGGGATTTTCCAAATTCATTAATGATTTTTCGCTTACCCTTGTAGGAACGACTTCCGGCGGCCCTGCGAAGGTGGCGGTCATCGCGTCGGGCCTTATGGGGATGATTAACGGTTCTGCCATTGCCAATGTGGCGACGACAGGAACGATTACGATTCCGCTCATGAAACGGACTGGGTATAAAAGCGAATTTGCAGGCGCCGTAGAAGCGGTGGCCTCTACCGGCGGACAGTTTACGCCGCCGATTATGGGGGCGGTCGGTTTTGTCATGGCAGAGTTTTTAAACCTGTCCTACACCTATGTGGCACTGGCAGCTGTCACACCGGCGCTGCTCTACTATATCGGTCTGCTTCTGGCGGTTCATTTTGAAGCGAAGCGGTTCGGACTTTCGGGAATCGCCAGGGAAAATATTCCCGATGCATTGTCGGTGATAAAAAAGCAGGGACATCTTGTCCTTCCCCTGGTGAGCCTTATCGGGCTGATGTTTACGGGATTCACGCCGCTTTATGCAGCCGTTATTTCCATTTTTATCACTGTGGCGGCAAGCTGGCTCCGTAAAGAAACAAGAATGACAGGAGATAAGATTATTGCCGCTGTTATTGAGGGGGCGCGGAGCGCCGTTTCCGTAGGGGTGTGCTGCGTCATCATCGGCGTCATTATCGGTACAGTCACACTGACATCCATGGGACTCCACATGGGCTACCTTATTTTGTCTCTTCTGCAGGATAATAATGTATATCTTGCCGGGTTCCTTGTCATGATCATGTCCGCTGTTTTGGGGATGGGCGTTCCCGGCGTTGCGGCGTATGTCATTGTCCAGGCGGTTGCTGTTCCTGTCCTTATCAAGGCGGGGGTGCTGCCTCTTATCGCCCACATGTTCTGCCTGATTTATGCCTGCCTTTCCAATATCACGCCGCCTGTGGCCATGTCAGCCTATGTGGCATCTGGGATTGCAGGTTCTGATCAGACGAAGACGGGACTTATGGCGGTGCGTCTCGGGCTTATCGGTTTTATTATTCCTTTCTTTTTTCTGGATAATCCCGTTCTTCTCATCGGTGTCGATCCGGCGGCGACCGCAGTGGAAACCCTTTGGGCTGTTTTCAGCGCGGCGGTGGGGACGTTTGCCCTCGTCGGCGCATTGGAAGGCTGGATTCTATGCAAGTGCGGATGGGCGGAACGGATTGTACTTTTCATTGCTTCGCCGCTTCTCCTTTTTCCCGGAACGATGACAGACTTTGCCGGATTTGCAGGGATTGCCGCGGTTATAGGATTCCAGTTCCTGCAGCGGAGAAAAGAAACTTGATTTCCCCTGACACAGGGGTATACTTATGATAATCATTTATTTTCTGCAGCATGGGAGGATGGAAAAATGAACATGAAGCATTTGAAAAAAGCGGCGGCAGTTTCACTGGCGGCTTTAGCCGCAGCAGGGATGATAGCAGGCTGTGGCGGAGAAAAGAAAGCATCGGCGCCGTCATCACAGCCGGCAGCGCAGACGGTGAAAATTAATTTTCCGACGGCCGGCGCGTCAGGCGCCCTGTATGCGGTGGGGGCGGCAATCACCAATATGTGGAACAATAACGTTCCCGGTGTGCAGGCAGCGAGTCAGGCTTCCGCAGGCGGAATTGCCAACCTGAATATGGTTTCCGACGGCGAAGCGCAGGTGTCCATCGCTATTTCCAGCAATGTATACCAATGTCTCAACGGGACGGACAGTTTCAAAGATCATCCTTATAAAGATTTGAAAGTGATTGCCGGTCTTTACATGAATCCGAACCAGATGGTGGTCACTGCCAAGTCGGGCATTCAGACTTTGGCTGATGTAAAAGGAAAGCGTTTTGCCGTAGCGTCGGCAGGCTCTTCCGTATATAACGAAAGTAATGCCCACTTCACCGCGGCAGGACTGAAATTTCCTGATGACATCCAGGCGGAGTACATTACCTTTACCGATGCTGCCGATATGCTCCAAAACGGCTCCATTGACGGTGCGTGGATCATGAGCGGCGCTCCTGCTTCCGCCGTCACCCAGGCTTTGACCGGCGGCGCACGCCTGGTAGATATTGATGATCAGCTCGTGAAAGAACTGAAAGCGAAATATCCCTGGTATGCAAGTTATACTATCAAGGCGGGGACCTATCCGAATCAGGACAGAGACGTCCATACCACGGCGGTTAAAATGGTTATGTTCACCCGCGGGGATATGCCGGAAGATGTGGTGTATAATCTGACGAAAGCTTTCTGGGAACATATCGATGAAATGGGGCAGGCACAGAAGAATCTGAAAGGCCTCAAGCCGGAAGATGCGGTGAAAGATATCGCAGGTGTGCCGCTCCATCCCGGCGCTGAAAGATACTATAGGGAAATCGGTGTATTGAAATAAGGAATAGAAAGAAAACATCGTCTTTAGAGGGGCGGTGTTTTTCTTTTGAAACTGCCCGGTGAACATGTACCGGCAGCGAGCATTCTCATTATGACATTTCCCGTTCCCCATCACTAGTGACGCCCTTTCCTTCAATCGTCATTCTGAACGGTGGCAAAAATGCTGTTCGAGAAAGACGGGAAACGGGATAGTGGCACAGAGTGAAGAATCTATTACTTCTGCTGACGTATTACCGTTTTCCTCACTGCGGCTATAGATCCTTCGCTCATGCTCAGGATGACGCTTTTCGTTCTTCGTCATTATGACGCTTTCCGTTCCCCATTGTTAGTGACGAGCTTTCCCAAAATCGTCATTCAGAGCGGACAGAGGAATGCTTTGTGGGAATAAGGGAAGGCAGCAATATGGCACAGAGTGAAGAATCTATTACCCGGATGGCAGCTTACCATCCCTGTCAGTCCTGTGACTGCTGCCATTTGCTAAAGAAAGAGGGTCGCTCAAATTTAAAATATTTTTTTAAAACTATTGACAAGGAAATCCTCATTCGCTAAAATAATCACAATATTTAAAAGTGTTGACGGAAAAAAGTAAATTTCCTTTCCCGGCGCAGAGAACCGATGGATGGTGAAAATCGGTGCGGGCAGGAAGTCGAAGTTCTTTCCTGAACTGCTTTGCTGAAATAACAGTAGGCATTGCCGGAGTGGCTCACGTTAAGCAGCTGAGAGTTGATCTGATGAAGTAGGGTGGTACCACGGAATATCCGTCCCTTGGGTGCCGCCTTTTTTGTTTTTCATCAGATAAACAGGGTGGTACCGCGATGAGTCCCGTCGTCCCTTGCAATTGGCAGGGGACATTTTTTATAGGATAGAAGTGCAGTAGAAAGAGAGGGCTCTCAAATGAAAAAATGGATGAAAATTACGGCAGCGGCAGTGGTGGCAACAGCTTTGCTCTATGGCTGCGGAGGAAACAGTGGCGGAGAGAAGAAGACGACTGACGGGAAGAAACAGATTGCTGTGGTGCAGGTGATGCAGCATGGTTCTCTTGATGCGGCCAATCAAGGATTCCTTGACGGCTTGAAGGAAAGGGGCTACGGCGCGGACAAAATTTCAGTAGACCAGCAGAATGCCCAGGGAGACCAGTCAAATTTAAAGACTATTGCGTCCCGTTTCAAGTCCAATCGTCCCGATCTTATCTGCGCGATTTCCACACCTGCCGCACAGGCGGTAGCCAATGAAATTCATGACCTGCCCATTATCGGGTGCGCCATTACTGATTTTGAAACGGCGAAACTGGTAAAATCGAACAGCCGGCCGGAAACGAACGTGACCGGCGTCAATGACCGCGGCCCTGTGGAGAAGCAGGTGGATATGGGACTTAAGTTCCTTCCCGCGGCGAAACGTCTTGGACTGATTTATTCCTCCAGCGAAGTGAACAGCCAGATCCAGGCAGACCAGGCGAAAGCCCATGCGGCGTCCCTCGGCCTTACTGTGGTGGAACGGACCGTTTCTTCCGTTAATGATATTCAGCAGGCAGCGGAATCCATGGTAGGGCAGGTGGATTTCATCTATGTTCCCACGGATAACGTGATCGCTTCTTCCATTCCCACTTTGGTCAAGGTGACGGATCCCGCGAAGATTCCCGTATTCGTAGGTGCGGACAGCATGGCGAAAGACGGCGCGCTCGGCTCGCTCTCCGTAGATTTCTACAAGTCCGGCGTACAGGCAGGACACATGGCGGCGGATGTGCTTGACGGGAAAATCAAAACACAGGATACTGCCGTAGAGGATCCTGAAGTGCTGGAAGTCATCATCAATAAGAAATCGGCGGAAACTTTGGGGCTTGCGATTCCTGAAGAATATAAGAATGCGAAGATGGTGGGATAAAAAAAGCGGGATAGGAAAATAAAAAGCAGATACGATATGCGGAATGATCAATCCGGCATAAAGCATTTTCTGTCCCATGTTACAAAGATTTGGTATTTCAAAAAATTTTACAGACCGATGATTAAAAGAGAGTTGTGAATGATTTCTCATTCCTACAGCTCTTTTTTGATGAATGTATGAACATTGGGAATAAGGAATTGAAACCGAAGAATACAGCTTGGTTTTCAAAATCGGGAATCTTATATTCTGTTATACAGCACATTCAAGTACAATAGCGGTGTTGTATAAAACTTGATTTTGATTACAGATCCTTACTATTAAGGAATAAATAAATTATGTATTGTCACCAAGTGATAGAAATATTAGCTGTATATTGTAAAAAAATATGGCATAGTGATATTATAAAAGTGGGTATTCTTAAAGCAAATGGGTTTAAACATTAAGAATTTAACCCTTATATCCTGCATGTAGGAATCACACAAAATTATATAAGGAAAGCAGTCGTGGGGAATCCGGTTAGAATCCGGAACTGTCCCGCAACTGTAGAGGGAGTTTTGCGGCTGCAAGCCTTTCACAGAGGGGCCGCAGGATGAGGAACTGAGTCAGAGTGCCACCTGCTTTCTATGAGATTGGCGTAACTTGCGAGGCATGAGTTAATGCATAGGAAGCTGGTGCTGTATTTTTGGTATGGCAGAAGTCTTCTATGTATCTTTCTTATGTCTCGTTTTATAAATTTATGGTATGAGCGTACCATAAGTTAAAAATTAAAAATAAATTTTTTGCGTGCGGGGAAATGCCGCGGAAGCGGCGCATATCTGTTTTATATTCTTTTAGTTATGAGGAGAATCAGGATGAAGAAGACATTGGTAATGGCGGCTGCAGCAGTTTTAACCGGAAGCATGGCATACCCTTCGCTGGCAGAGGAGTATGTTTTTGAGATGGCGCCCGTTGTTGTCACAGCGAATCGCATGAATGAAAATTTGGTGGATGCCAGGGCCGATATCAGTGTAGTTACGAGCCGGCAGATTGAAAAACTCCATCTGAATACCGTGGAAGATGCGCTGCGTACAGTTCCGGGGACACAGTATCTGAATTATGGCGGAAATGGATTGAATGCCAATTTAAGCGGGATCCGGATTAATGGAAGCAAGGATATTATACTGCTTGTGGACGGCGTACGTGTAACCGATTTCAACGGCGCGAATAATTCAGGGTATATGTATTCTTCTCTGCTGAATAATATGGACAATGTCGAACGTATCGAAGTGCTGCGCGGCAGTGCCGGCGCGTTGTATGGAAGTGGCGCCAAAGGCGGTGTGATCAATATCATCACCAAGAATCCCGGGGAAAAGAAAACGACCGTGGATATAGCCAGAGGAACCGGCGGACGGGAAATATATAAGCTGACCACTATGGGGAGAGTAGGGAAGTTTTCCTACATGGCCTATTATGACAAACTGCTGATAGGTGATACCAAATCCGGTGACGGAAGGCTATGGCCCGGGCACACCCATACCTTATCGGACGGAGTGAAATTTGCTTATGATTTTACTGATAAACATTCTCTTTCCTTAAGTTATGACAAAATGAAGTCAAGATATAGAGGATATGATTTTGTGTATTCAAACCGGTATCATGGCGATTATAAGTCCGATATGCTGACTCTGCAGGATAAGATATCCATCGGGAAGCATTGGGATAACCAGTTTACTTACCGCCGGAATAAAGTAAAGACAAATTATTTTCAGGATTATGACATGAATGCGCAGTCCAATTGGGGGATAAGCAGCGACTATACTTATGACATCATCGGCGAGCAGGTGAGCTTCCATGATGAATGGAACCGACTGACTTTTGGTGTGGATTATTCAAAGGGAAGGGACAATGTTCTTCGGGCGGCAGGATTTGACGTAAATGGGAATCCGGTCAAAACGAACCACTGGTATGAAAATTATTCTTTTTATATACAGGAAGATTGGAATTTCCTGCCCCGGTGGTCTCTTTCCGGAGGCCTGCGGCATGACCGCCCTGAGACAGATCAATACACTGCCGATTTTTCCAGTCATACATCCAAAAGCTATCGTTTGAGCTATGAAATTACACCTAAGGATACAGTGTATGCGGGACGCAATGATTTCTACATTCTGCCGGGGCTTGATGTTCTTTATATTCCCCAGTATGGAAATGCCAAGGTCAGACCTGCTTACGGGCATACGGATACCGTCGGATACAGCCATGTATTCAGCGATAAGACCATGTTTACCTTTAACTGGTTCAGAACAAAAGATGAACAATCTATCGGATATGATACTTCATCAAAAAAATATAAAAACTTTAATCAGGGTGTTTCAAGAGGATGGAATGCCCAGCTGATTTCGCAGATCGGGAGCAAATGGAGCGCCAATGTAGGATGGGCGCATTTGTACTCCAATGTTCCCGGGGATAATTTTTCTCTCGGATATTCGCCGAAAGATAAACTTACTTTTGACATGATCTATCACAATAAGAAGTTCACCGGAGGTCTGGACGGATTCTATTTTATCCGGAGAAAGAACCCGGTAAACAGTGATTTGAAAGGGTGGCCGAACGATAAATACGGAATTTATAATTTGAGCTTTAATTATGAACCGAGAAAAGATTTTAATTTCTATCTGAAAATCAATAATATTTTCGATAAACTTTGGGCGGAGCATACAGATGTCATCTGGAGCGACCATACGCCGGGAACATGGTATTCCATGCCAGGGCGCACATGGCTGTTCGGCGTGAAGATGGAAGTGTAAGGCATAGATCGTTGTAGTGGAGAAAAGGCGGGATAATGATGAAATATGTGTATGGCAGAAAAAAGTGGCTGGCAGCCGGTATAGCAGCATTGCTTATCAGCGGCGCCGGAGTGGTTCCGGATGTGCTGGCGGCGCCGGTTTATACTTCCGGAATCACGACCAAGGCAAAAAAAGATAAGGCAACTTTCGGAAGTGCCTATAAAGTGGAAAACGGTGTTAATAAGTATAACTTGGAAGACGGATCAAAAATCAGTATCCACGGCACTTATCACGCTGAGGGTATTACGCCGGGGAAAGGAACGACATCCGTTGTCACCGTGGGTGACGGGACAGGAACGCTGTCCATTGATACTTCCAGCAGCGAAGCAGGAAATTCGCAGGGGGCGGGGATTCTCGCATCTGACGGGAGCCGGCTGACCATAAACGGGAACCTGCAGATTAAGACTTACGGAGGCAGCTGTTTTGCCGACGGTATTTACATGATGCGTGCCGGCACCGGTACGGGGGCCAAAGCGAACATTACTGTCAACGGCAACGTATATATAGGGGATCCAGCAGCCGTTGGAGAACCTCCGGATTCCTCTTCCCGGGACGCGAAATGGGGAGTCAATGCGGCGGAAATACATGGCGGTTACGGGCCGGACGGCCATGTTCCGGGATGGGCGGATGAATATACCGGTGCCCGCTGGCAGCCGACCGGGGTCGATGTGGATATGTCGGACGGCAGCTCCATTGATCTCAACGGCGATGTGTACTTGGCTGTCCGCGGAGCTGCCATGAAGACAGATCCTTATTATAAATCTGCCGGCATGGATGACTATGATATCGCCGTTATTAATGCCAATAAGGGGAATGTGACCATAGTGACGCCATCAAGCACGGGAGAAAGTTTTTATTCCCTTGCCAGTTACGGCGGCACTATCAATGTGAATATGGCAGGAGCGGATGCGGCTTCCCATAAAGTGAATATCAAGGGGAATATCATTGCCATGCGGGATGATAAAGACCACAACGGACAGCCTTACTTTTTCCAGAACGGCCGTATCAATCTGGCTTTGGCAAACAGTGATTCCCAATGGATCGGTGTGGTGGACAACAGCGGATCTGATCAGGCAGGAGAAGTAAATCTCTGGCTGCAGAACGGAGCCGTATGGAAACACAGCTCTCCATCGCGGACCAATGGGCTTCAGGTAGAAAAAATGCCCCAACCGAGCGTATTCCACTATGGGAAATATGACGGAGTATCCCATGTGAACCAGTTGGTGGGCGGAAACTCCGCCGATAAGGCAGGCATCATTTATCCTGAAGAAGTATCGGAAATCCACGTGACGAATTATAGCGGACATGTCAAAGTTATTTATACTCACGAGGGAGATGGCAGTACGACCGCATCTTACCGCGGAGGTGATTTCCGGATAAAGAAAGCAGCTGCCGGTTCGGGAATTGTGGTATCCACTAATAACGCAGGTATTGATATGAATAATGATGATGCTGTATGGAAAGCATTGAACGCGGTGGCGGGGAAGATATATTATGAGGGATCCGTGGACGGCGAGAGTAATCTGGCGGGTAAGGCAGAAATCGCGGAAGGGCTGACCGCGTCATCAGCATCTGCCAAATTAGCGGATATGAAGTATAAGAAAGACAACCACGGGCAGGGATATGTAGAAAAAGGATCAGCACCGAACCCGAATCCGAATCCAAACCCGAATCCGAATCCAAACCCGAATCCGAATCCGAATCCGAACCCGAATCCGAATCCGAATCCGAATCCGAACCCACCGACACCGCCGGTTCCACCGATTGTCCATGGGGATAATGAGACGGCGCTGATGAAAGGCGGACGCAGCGTATTGACCGGTTCCTCTTTGGAGTGGAGAGATAACGCTATGCAGGGAATGCTCCGTTTGGACATGCTCCGCTATCGAAACGGCATGGAAGGCGCATGGGGACGGGTTTATGGCGGAAGATGGAAGTATGATGGAAACGATATCGGGATAAAAGAAAACTATTGGGCAGGCGAAGCCGGGTATGACCGCCGTTACCCCAATAACTGGCGTGCCGGCATATCTCTGGATTACAGGGATGGAAAGGGCAAATATGATTTTGGCGGCAGAGGCGACAGCAAATTATATGCCCTTTCGCTCTACGGTTCAAAAGATCTCGGCCGGGGAGCCTTTGTGGATATGATCGTCAAAGGCGGGTATATAAAGAATGAATTTACCCTGTATGACAGAGGGGGGAATCAGTTTACCGGATCATCTACCGCCAGAGGTTACAGCGTGGCAGGGAGATATGGAAAGCGTTTCGGTATGGGAGATTTCTACTGGCAGCCGCAGATCCAGTTCACCTGGGCGCATTTGGAGCCTGATGAATACGATGTTTCCAATAAAAATGCCGTCATGACAGTAAAGGGGCAATCTTTTGACAGTTATGTGGCGAGAGCAGGCGTTGAAGCGGGACGTGCCGGTTCTTTCGGAGATTTATACATGAGGGCGGACATTGCCCATGAATTCGGCGGCAGGATTAAAGCATCCTATTACGCTGCTGACGGAGGCACCAAGGAAACCAGCTATGACTTGAAAGACACTTGGGCGGAACTGACAATAGGCGGCACATATAATCTGTCACCTGTAAGTCGTATTTATATAGATGTGACAAGGGGATTTGGCGGGGACTGGAAACGGGAGTGGCAGCTGAATGCCGGTTTCCGGTGCGAGTTCTGAGAAAGGCGGTGCGGAAATAGTATGGCAGAACGGCAGGCATCATAACGGTTCCGGCCGGAGATAATCCTCTATGGCAGAGAAGCGGGGATAGAAGCAGTGCATATATTTCATATTTTCTGATGAATGGAAAAACGGAGGAGCAGGTTATGAAAGAGTATTCAAAATGGAAATCGGGGAAACGGTTTCTGACGGCGGCAGTTACGTTGTCATTACTTGGCAGTCTTGGTTTGTATCATGATGTTCGTGCTGATTTCTTAGAAGACATGGAAAAGAAGTATCCTGATGCGATACAGCTTACAAATGGTATTACCGGGGAGAAAGATAAAGATGACATTTATGTAAATCGAAAGATTTTAAAGGATAATGGGGAAAATTATCTGTTTACTACAGATGCAATAATTAATACCGCTAATGGTATAAAGATAGGAGATTTAAGCCATCCTGTAAATATTGATGCATCGGGACAGACTTTAATTTTTAATGCGGAAAGAAATAATAAGAAATTAGAGCTTCATGCGATTGAGATAGAGTCATTGCAGGGGACTACGATTACTGCAAAAAAGATATTTATTAATGCAGGGAATACGAAAAGTCGCGCTGAAGGAATCCGTGTAGGCGGACAGAACGGAACGAATAAGGATACGCCGTACAAGCTGACGATTAATGGGGATATGGATATCAGGGCTCATGGCGCTAATTACGGCCTGGGCATGTATCTGTGCGGCAATGCGGAAACCACTGTCAATGGGAACGTAACCATGAATACCCATGATGAAAAGAACCCCTGGGCGGTCTATGTGGAAGATGACGGCGGTTTCAGCTATTATGGCGGCTCTGCCATCTATGCCGGAAATAATTACACACTCCAGATGGGACCGAAGCTGACCGTTAACGGACTGGTGGATCTGAAGGTGAATGCCAACGGCGTATTTGCCAATGGCGGCCATTCGGATATTTATTTCAAGGGCGGAAATATAGAAATCAATAAAGATAATACCAAGGGGTATTACGCACTGCTGGCGGAGTGCGCCACCACCACGATGAATATGGAGCGGGACGAAAATAAGGTGCCTGTCAGAGCCGGTAATTCCAAAGTTACGATCAAAGGAAATGTAGGCGCATCTGCCGGCGCGATCAATGTGAATGAGCCGGAGCCTTATACCCGCGTCAATCTGGGGCTGGCTACGCCCGATTCCAGCTGGACGGGGGTCGCATACAATGCGTTTAAAGATGAAGGCAATGACGCCGGTGGCAAGAAATTTTTTGGGGAAATTAATCTGTGGCTGCAGAACGGCGCTTCCTGGACGAATGAGGCCTGGGGCGAACCGCCTGATGCTTATTTCGGAGAGGATTTTTCGGAAAGCCATTTGAAACGGCTGGTCGGCGGGGAAAGCGCCGATAAGGCGGGACATATTTTCCAGAAACCCGGAGAGGATGAAGACAGCGAAGGCATCAATATCCGCGTAGACGATTATAAGGGATTCACCAATATATACTATGGTCATAAAGAAGAGAAACCCACGGATATCCTCGGCGGGACTTTTACCGTGACTAAAGCGCAGCCCGGATCGGGAATCAATCTGATTACCGACAGCAAGGGACTGAATGTGGATTCATCCAAAGCAGCAGATAAGAATCTGGCCAGCGAGACGCTGAACGCGCTGGCGAATAAGCTGTTTTATACTGCGTATAAAAATGGGGAAACCAATCTTGCCGGTAAAGTGGAAATTGCCGAGGGGCTGACGGCTTCCAGCCTGTCCAAACGTATGGAAGATGTGACTTTCAAAAAAGAAGACGGACAGGGGCAGTATCTCTATACACCGGCGCAAGATGAGATTGTCGGGCCAATTACCGGGCCGGAAAAAGAAACGGCTGACCGCAATGCAAAAGGCACTGCGCCGAATGCAAAGCAGGGAAATGTGGTCAGCGGTATGTACAATGAGTCCACACCTACGACGAAGACCAATCCGATGATTGTGGATATGAATGGATTCAATTTAAATGTGGCGGCAGAAAGCGACAATAAGATTGCCGATGCCGTTTATGTGGGAAATAATGATTATATTACTGTAAAAAATGATGCGGGAAAGAAAATCGGCATCACTTCCACCAATACAAATACCCGTGCTGCCAACGGCATTTTCCTTGAGGGGAATTCCCATCTGAATATAACGGGACCGGTGGAGATTGCCAAGGTGCATACCAAAGGCAGTTCCGCCGCAGGTATTGCGTTCCAGGGCAGCGGAAGTGAAGCGGTGATTGACGGTTCCCTTACCATTTCAAATGTGGACGGTGATAAAGCGGAGAAGCAGGGACGGTATATCGGCGTATCCGGGATCCGGATGACCGGCGATAATACTTCCATGACCGTTACGGGACCGGTGAATATTTCCGGTTTTAAAGGATCGGCATTGCATACTGCGGGCGCGGACAGTGTAATTTCTGTCGGCGGCGGTACTATTTCTACAGCAGCGGATGCGGATAAATCCCATAATTTCTATGCGGCCCGTGTGGAAAAAGGAACGGTCAATATCAACATGAAAAATGGTGCGCCAGGAAGCGCAAGAACCAATATCATCGGGGATATGTATGTTACAGGGCAGTATGGAAAGAAAGTTATTGAGTACAGCGGAGGCCAGCTGGCAGATTGGCAGCACAGAGGAAATCTTCATGTGGCGCTGACAGATAAGGATTCGTCCTGGACCGGTGTGGCAGCGTATGAACAGTACAATGATAATTACGGCAGCGGCGGGAATACGATGCATGATATCGGGAATTTTGATCTGTATCTGCAAAACGGGGCCACCTGGACGAATGAGCAGCAGTCTCATGTGACTACTACGACGCTTGCCGGTAAGAATCCTGTCTATAACGGCAGCTATTTAATGAAGCTTCATGGCGGCAGTGACGCAGTGCATAAAGGGTATATTTATCAGAAAGACAGCAAGCCCATTACTGTAGATAATTACAGCGGACACACTCTTGTTTTCTATGACCATACCGGAGACGGTTCTGCCGCTGAAAATTACAGCGCCGGTGATTTCAGAATCAAGACAGCGGAAGAAGGATCTTCCATCACGCTGCGCACAGGTGCAGGCGGAATCAATACGGCCGATAAAACGGCGGCGGGAAAAGCGCTGAACAGTTTAGCAAATAAGCTCTACTATATGTCTTATGCGCAAGGTGACACAAAGCTGAAAGGCACTGTGGAAATTGCGGAAGGGTTGACTTCCTCTTCTGTTTCAGCAAGTGGGGATATTGCTTTCAGGACAGATACGGCTGCTGACAAGAACGGACAGGGCACCTATGTATATGAACCGGAAGAGCCTTTGGACGGGCCGATCATCAAAGACAGACTGCTGAAAGGCGAAACTACGGTCACTGCTGATGACACCCATGCTGAAGACGGATATGTCAGTGCAGCTTACAACGGCGATGATTCAATCACCGTGGACATGGCAAATCATGGACTCCGTCTGGAAGCGGCTTCTTCCGCATCTGCAAAGGCGGCGGCTGTCCGTGTCGGAAAAGGGACGGACGGCAACAAGAAGAGCATCAGTTTCATCAATATGGAGAAAAACAAACCGCTGGTTATTTCTGCAGATCAGACGAATGGAAGAGAAGCCACAGGTATTTATGTTTCCGAGAACGGTAAGCTTTCCGTCGCCGGGGATGTAGTGATTGATAAGGTGTCTACTTCAGGCAGAATGGCGTACGGCGTGGCAAACCGCGGACCTAATGCGGAACTTATCATTAAAGGCGGGCTGAAAATAGCCGGTACAGGTGCCGATGAATGGAGAACGGTAAAAGCTGCCAAGGATACAACGGGTATATCGGTAACTGCCATTGCCAATATCGGGAATAATGCCAAATTAACTATTGAAGGGCCGCTGGACGTAAAAATTCAGGGGACTGCCATCAATTCTACCGCTAAAGGCGGCGTTATGCGCCTTGGCAGCGGCAGGATTCTGACGCCTATGGATGAACATGCCCAGGGGAATTCAAAGCTTGTTAAGGGCGTGAACGGTACTGTTTTCATTAATATGAATGAGGACGGAACGGCTGCCAAAGCTGAAGACACTGTGCTTCAGGGAAATATTTACACCGAAAGAAGATCAGGGTCTAAGGCCGTTGTAAATGTAGGGCTGGCAAGCAAGAATTCTTCATGGACAGGTGTAACCGATTATAACAGGAGTTTTTCCAGCGATGCCGGCGAGGTCAATCTGTATCTGAGCCATGATGCGGTTTGGAATAATAAGAAGACTGCTTCCGTGACGGGCTCTTACATGGGCAGCCATATAGATTATTTCAAAGGCGGCAGTGATGCGGCCCACGCGGGTATTATCAGACAGAACGACGACAGGGACATCAATATAGATCATTACAGCGGTCATGCAATCCTTGTCTATGACCATAAAGCGGAAAAGCCAAAAGAGATGATTGGCGGCAGGACGCTGATAAAAAAAGCGGAACCGGGATCTGTTGTCAGAATGGTAACCGGGAACGGCGGTCTGAATACCAATTCCAACAAGGCGGCCGATAAGAATCTGGTCAGTGAAACTCTGAACGCTTTGGCGAATAAGCTTTACTATACCGGTTATAACAATGCGGCAATCAAAGATAATCTGAAAGGTACCGTAGAAATTGCGGAAGGCCTGACGGCAAGTTCCGCATCGGTTGCCATCGTATCGGGAAATATGAGCTTCCAGGATGTCACGGGCAGAGGTGAATATAAATTTACCCCCGCAGAAGATGACCCTCATGGACAGACTACGTCTGATTTCGGTACCCCTATCACCGGAGAAGCCGATAAGGATCAGGAGTATGTCAAAGCCAATGTGCTGAAAGATGACGTGTATACTTTTACCAATGCGGTGAATACGGTCACTGTCGATGACGGAGATACCACGACAGAAGATCTTGGCTACCATAAGGCTGTGGCCGCCGTGGTGGGGATCAATAAGGATATTACGATTCATGCGGCAGATAAGAGTCTGAAACTGAATGCGGAGAATAAGACAGAACGCAACAGTGCTGTAGGCATGTACACGAAGAAAAAGATTGACGCTGTGGCAAAAGATATTTCCATCGATACCAAATCTTCTGTGGGTGATGTATACGGTATATATATCCATGAAGGCGGAAAGGCAGCCATCACCGGCAATGTGTCTATCCTGGCCAAACAGGGCGGAGACGGTTTTGCGGACGGAATCAAACTGTATAATGGTGGTTCTGCGCTGACCATTAACGGTAACCTGGCTATGAAAGGCACGGGAAGCGGAAATGATGCCTATGGTGTTTCTGCGGCTCAAAAGGGCGGGTATGGCAGCATAAAGACATATCTGGCAACAGGTATCAATATCTATGATAAAGACGGTGCTTCGTTCACCTTAAACGGCAACGTGGATATGGCGGTCAAAGGTGTCGGCGTAGATATGCGCGGCAGTGAGAAAAATACGGTAACCATTGCCGGAGGCACAATCCTTACGCCGGATGACAGGGAGGAAGCCAGCTATATAGCTGTGGCTGCTACTTCAGGTACCTTTACCATGGGGATGAATGATGCGAAAACAGGATCCAATGGAAAGGATGTCATTGTGCAGGGCACAATTTCTTTAGGAGCTGGGGGAACTGTTAATCTGGGTCTGGGCAGCAGTAAATCCCGGTGGACAGGTGTCTCTGATAATGAAGACGAGCGTCCTGTGAATCTGTATCTGTCGGACGGAGGAATATGGGAAAACCGACAGACGGCGAAAGACCAGTATGGTTTGTTTGCAGGCAGCCGCGTGACAAAAGTGGCAGGAGGCACCACGCCGGCTAAGGCAGGTGTAATTGCCCAGAAAGACAGTAATCCCATTACTATTGATCATTACAGCGGACACACTATTCTTGTTTATGATCACGAGGCATCGTCTCCTGCAACAATGATCGGCGGAGATACGATAATTGCTAATGCGGAAGCCGGTTCCGGTATTACGATGCGTACCAACAGCAGGGGATTGGATACAAATTCTGGCAAGGCAAAAGATAAGAATTTGGTAAATGCCACCCTTAATGCACTGGCGAATAAACTGTTTTATACTGCGTATAAAAATGGAGAAACCAATCTTACGGGTAAAGTAGAAATTGCTGAAGGATTGACAACATCCGCCGTGGCAAAGAAGACAGGCAATATATCTTTCAAGAACGGGACCGGTCAGGGTGAGTACATCTATACGCCCGAAGAAGATCCGAGCGGTGACATTATTGATGCAAATGGTCCGATTACTTTCGATTATAAGAAGGATTCCAAGGTATTCGGCAGATCTGTCAGTCAGATAGGCGGAAATAGCAAGAACCTGGCTTATAACTTTGCAGGAAAGACAGTCAATATTACCACCGGCGGCAGTGATTGGGCGCCGATAGGAATGACGCCGAATGTAAAAGCGGTTATTAACGCGAAACAGTTGAACCTGAAGACACCGGAAGCCGGTATGATGGGAACTTATGGAATCTATCTGGAAGACGGAGATGATATTACTGTCAATTCCGATGTGAATATGACCGTCAACGGCGGTGCATATATGGTAGATGGTATTTTTATGGGGCATATGGGGGCGGCAGAAGCGGCAAAGACCAAACTGACCATCAATGGCAATGTCACCATGCGCGGTACCGGAAATGACCAGTCTTCCGATGATTTCTGGGGTATTAAGGGTACCGGAGAAGACGGCGGCTATCCTACCTATATGGGAAGCCGCTGGGCGCCGGAAGGAATTTATCTTGGCAAAGAAGGTGGCAGTTCCATCACGATCAACGGCAATGTAGATATGGCAGTCAAAGGGAACGGCGCGGTAACGGATGCTTATTATAAAGTCGCAGGGCAGAATTCATTGGATAATGTTCTTACCTTGAATGGCGATGTCAATATTATCACGCCGAAGAGTAGAGAACGGGGATTCCTGGCATTGGGTGCTTTTGGCGGTACTGTTAATGTGAATGTAAAGACTGAAACGGATGCCGGCGGCAAAGTCAAAGTGACCGGAGCCTCCGACCATAAAGTGAATCTGGTGGGGAATCTCTATGCATCGAAAGATGATGGAAATGGAGATAATACATACTATTTCCGTGACGGTGCCATTAATCTGGGGTTGACGACGTCTGATTCCACCTGGAGCGGTGTTGTATCGAATACGAATAAAAATACGCCTACCGGAAAATCACAGCAGGGAGATATCAACCTGTGGCTCCAGAATGGTGCGACCTGGAATCATGAAGCGGTTTCCCGCGCCGATGCCGTTTATGCGGCAGGAAATAACGGGAAAACGACGCTTCCGAGTCCGTCAAACGGATTGTACGGGGCTTATGACGGTATTTCTCATCTGACAACCCTGACCGGCGGAAAAGACGCGGATCATGCGGGGCTCATCGCTATGAAGGACAAGGCAGATGTGGAAGTCGGCACATACAGCGGTTTCAGCCGCATTTACTATAACCATGAAAATAGCACGCCAAAACAAATGATCGGCGGCGATTTCAAGGTATCCAAGGCACTGGACGGTTCCCGCATTACATTGATGACGGGAAGCAACGGATTGGATACGTCTTCAACTAAAGCGGCGGATAAGAATCTGGTCAGTGAAACTTTGAATGCGTTGGCAGGAAAGCTCTATTACTTGGCAAAGGATGGAAAACTTTCTGCCAAGGCAGCTTTGGCGGAAGGGCTGACTGCATCGGAAGCTTCTCTTGATTTGAAGAATGTGACGTTCAAGGAATCCAATGGTCAGGGGCAGTACCTCTATACACCGGCTTCGGATATTCCTGAAGAACAGACAGAAACAGCATTTACCGATACTATCACCGGCGTAAAGGCGAAGGACATGAAATATGTCAATACCGGTGTGCGTAAAGAAGACGGTACATACAAATTTACAAAGGATTCTGAAATTACTGTTGCCGCAGGCGGACCTGCAGTAAAAGTAGAAGAAGATGTCATTATCCGGGCTGATGGAAAAACGCTGAAAATGAAGACGGTGGAAGGCAGCGGTACAGTCTACGGAATCAACCAGTCTACTGCGAAGAAAGCAGAAATCACCGCGAAGAACCTGGATGTAGAAGTGACAAGCACATCCCGTGCCGAAGGCATCCATATGGCAAACAGCAATGCAGCTATTCGGCCCGAAATGACGATTAATGGAAATGTCAATCTGAAAGTAAGCGGAACAGCCAATACGCTGGGTGCTTATATCCAGGGAAACAGCAGATTGACAGTTAATGGAAATGTGACAGCCGATGTGGACGGACACAATGGCGGCTTTAGTTATTATGGGGCAACCGGACTATACTCCACCAGTAATATGGGGCCCAATTCTATGGGAGCTGATATCACAGTCAACGGAAATGTAGACCTGAAAGGCAAAGCCCATGGTATTTTTGCCAATGCCGGCGGCAGCAAAGTGACAGTCAACGGCGGCGGCAGCATTGAAGTGGACAAGGCATCGACAAATCCCTATGCGGCTATCCGTGCAGAAGACGGTATTGTCAACATGAATGTCAAGCTTGACAGCAGCGGAAATGCCGTAGGAAGCCTTGACAAGAAAGTCAATATTAAGGGAAATCTGGCGGTAACGACCGGTGCGGTTAATGCTGTGGATAAGAGAGGCACTTTGTCACAGATTAATCTGGGACTGACGACAGCCGACTCGACACTTCACGGCGTTGTGTATAATGCATTCCCCGATGAAGGGAAGAAAGCAGGAGAGTTGACCTTCAAAGGCGAAGCCAATCTGTTCCTTGCCAACGGTGCCGCATGGACGAATGAAAAGTATGGTGATACCGGAACATCCTGGGGCGGCAAAAACTTCGAAGGCAGCCATCTGACAAAGCTTGCCGGCGGAGCAAGTGCAGCCAAGGCAGGACAGATCTTCCAGAAAGACACAGGCAATATCACCGTAGATAACTATAGCGGTTACACGGATGTATATTATGCGCACGAAGAAACGGCGCCGAAAACCATGATCGGCGGAGATTTCATTATACGGAAAGCGGCGTCCGGTTCCGGCATTTCCCTCATTACGGATAATAAAGGGCTGAATACATCCTCTGAGGCATCTGCAGATAAGAATCTGGTCAGCGAAACGCTGAACGCTCTTGCGAACAAACTCTTCTATAAGGCATATGCAGATGGAGAACACAATCTGACCGGTTTTGTAAAAATTGCGGAAGGGCTGACCAGTTCTGAAGCGGTTCTCAAAACAGGGAATATTACCTTTAAGAAGGATAACGGTCAGGGGCAGTATCTCTATGAAACCTCTTATCCGAATGAACAGATCACAGATCCGATTAATAAGACTATCGACGGCAGTGCCGCTTCTGAACAGGCCTACAAAGAAGCCGGCGTTTATAAATCGGATACAGATACCTATCAATTTACAAAGAATCCGGCTACCATCAACGGAGATTCCGGTGCGGCTGTCGATGCAGGCACGAAGGATATCCATGTGAACAGCGGAGCAAATACGCTGAATCTCAATGGCGGAAATACCGGCGTCGGTGTCAAAGCGGAAGGCGGAAAAACCGCTGATATTAAAGGCAACGCGAATATTACAGGACAGACTGGTGTGCTTGCTGACGGTGCGGGAAGTAAAGTACTCCTTTCCGGAAATTCTAATATTACTGCCGGAGGAGATGGCATCGTAGCCTCTGGAGGCAGCATCGTGGAAGCAGCAGGTACAACCAATGTGACGGCAGGAGCCGGCGGTAAAGCTGTTCGTGCGGGCGGCGGATCTTCAGTAAGTCTTCAGGATGGCAAACTGAAAGGAGATGTGGAAGCCGATAACGGTACAGTTTCCCTCCATGGTGCGGAAACAGAAGGCAATGCTACTGCAGCGGCGGGAGGCAGTATCAATCTGACCGGAGGCAGCGTGGCAGGACAGGTAACGGCCAAAGATGGAAACAGCCAAGCCATCGTCAAAAATGCTACGGTGAAGGATCTTATCGGATCCCATGACGGTACGGCATCTATAACCGGCGGCATAGTCACCGGAACCGTATCAGCTGATGACGGTACTGTTAAAGCGGAGAATACAAAAGTAAATGAATCCGTTAATGCTAAAAACGGCGGTACCGTGGAATTAAAACAAGGCAGTGCAGGCAGTCTTGCCTCAGAAGGTGGACGGATTACTGCAAACGGGACAGCCGTGAAAGGTGATGCTTCTGCCAATGCGGGCGGAACGGTAGAAATGACCGGCGGCAGCGTAGACGGTGCGGCGACAGCGGATAATGGAACGATTGAAACAGAAAATACGGATGTTGCAAATGGCGCATCTGCGCTTAACGGCGGAAAACTTAAACTGAGAAATGGAACCGTTTCCGGCGGGATCAAAACGGATGCCGCGTCTGCATCTGATGTTGTTATGGATCGGGCCGGAGCATCCTTGCAAGGCGATGTATCCGGTGAAGGCAAGACGAACGTAACTCTTTCTAATGGCGGAAACTGGAAAGGAAACAGCGCCGGCAGCGGAGAAACGAAAGTTAAAGTAGAAAGCGGCGGTACCTGGACAGGTGCCAGCATGAACGGTGATACGGATATCGATCTGGAAGGCAAATGGCAGCAGACCGGCAAGAGTAAGGTTCGCAAGCTTATTTCCAACAACGGCGTTCTTGATAAGACGGCTCCGGAAAGCGGAAATACGGATATAGGGCAGCTTAGTGGCAGCTTATCTCTCATTTATGCCCATGACAAAACGAATCCGACAAAGGTACTTGGCGGCGGCACTTTCATTGCGGCAGCGGATGCCGGTTCCACGGTGGACATGATTACCGATAATGCCGGACTGGATACAAATTCGGACAAAGCGGCTGATAAGAATAAAGTCAGCGAAGTGCTGAATGCGATGGCAGGCAAGCTGCAGTATACCGGATATCAAAATGGAGAAAGGAATCTGAAAGGCAAGCTGAGAATTGCCGAAGGTCTGACTTCCAGCAGTGCCGGTCTGAGAACAGAATCATTGAGCTTTAAGGGAGATGGACAGGGATACTTTGATTACACACCTGCCAAGCCGGATAAGCCGGAAATTGAAACCGGGGATTACGAAACTTCTATCATGAGCAGTACCAGAAGCGCTCTGACCTCCTCTATCCTTGTATGGCGGAATGACATGAATGATATGTATAAGCGCATGGGAGATCTCAGAATCGGTGCGGAAAGCGGTTTGTGGGCAAGAGCCTACGGCGGCCGGATCAGTTATGACGCCAACAATGCGTATATGAAGGACAGCTACTGGGCGGCCCAGGTGGGTATGGATAAACGTCTGGCATCAGGCTGGCATGTAGGCGGCGCTTTCGGATACACTGACGGCAGCGCAACATACAGATATGGTGGAAAAGGCGATCCGAAACTGTACACATTGGCGGCCTATGCAACCCGAGTGTCGGAAGATGGACAGTATGTGGATGTCATTGCGAAAGCAGGAAAACTTTCCAATAAGTTCACTGCCTACAACAAATACAGCGCACCGGCGCTCAGGAATTATGTAGAAGGCAAGTATGATACATACGGATATGGCATCAGTGCTGAGTATGGCAAAAAGATTCGTATGGGCAAAGGCTTTGTAACGCCGCAGGCGGAACTGACATGGAGCCGTCTGTCATCGGACAGCTTTGATGCAGCGGCGCCTACCGGTGAAAGCATGCGTGTCAGCCAGTCATCAGTCAACAGTTTAGTCGGACGCCTGGGTGTAGTTGCCGGAGTAGAAAGTAACAAAGGCAATTTCTATGCTAAGGCAAATCTGTTCCACGAATTTGACGGAGACGGCCATATCCTGTTCACTGAACCCGGAAAGACAGGCAAGCGCTCCTCGTTCAGCCTTAAGGATACCTGGGTGGAAATTGCACTGGGCGGCAACTACTATTTGAGCCCGAGAAGCATGATTTATGCAGATTTCACCAAGAGCTTTGGCGGAGATTACAAGGTAGACTGGAGAATCAATGCAGGAATTCGCTTCAGCTTCTGAGCATGATGTCAACTTCCAAAAGGGGAATGAAACAAGATTTTGTCATGAGAACTGAATAATAAAAAGAAAAAATAAAGGACTGCTTTCCTGGGGACAGGACGGCAGTCCTTTATACTTGGGAGATAATTAGATAAGTATGCGAAACAGAGCAAGTTAACATTGTATTTGAAAAGGATTTATAAAAAATAATTAAAATTACCAATTGGAATATCATTTATTGTTGATATGTGAAAAGTAATATAGTATAATTTACACGATGAGATTGGATGATCATTTGGAATTATGAGATGTAAATAGCTATTTCTTAATAAATAATGATTATCCAATAATTTAATACTATTATGAGGACAAAAGCTGAAGAGCTCATGTGGGGAATCCGGTGAGACTCCGGAACTGGCCCGCAACTGTATGGGGAATTGTGTCATAGTAAGTCTTTCACAGAGATATGACAGAATGAGGAACTAAGTCAGGGTGCCACTTTGTTTTCTGATTTTCTAATGACTTGCGAGGCATAAGGCTAGATGCATAAGAAAGCCGGATATGGGAAATCCGGTTCAGATTTAGAATTATGAAATCTGTGCATCTTTTTATTGTCTCGTTTTTTTGTTGCGTTTAATGGAGTGGATGAAAGGGAGTGCCGAGTATGGATAATTTGAAATACTTTTTGGAGTGAATCCAGTTCATGTGACACGGGTTTCATGACCGCGGCAAGCGGTTCAGATCCGGATGGGTATGTTTTAGAAGAGGATGAATTGCCTGCTGTCGGGCAAGGCTGGGGTGCTAATCGAGTATCCGGCAGAGAGTTTATGTTTGCAAAATCGGGAGGAATTATGAAACGGAATAAGGTAAGTAAATTACAGATGAGGCGGCTGGCTGCCGGTGTTACAATTGCGCTGCTGACGGGTACATGCCAGGTGATGGCAGATCAGTCTACAAATCCGATCAGTGAAAGTGAAGTATTTACTGCAGACCGTCTGGCACAGGTCGTTAATAAAAATAACATGCCTAAAGAAAGATTCAAATCCGTCGCAGCAGGTATTTTAGGATATACGCATGATAAGGCCTCAATTAAGACGATTAATATTGATATGGCGGGTCATGACCTGACGCTCGACTTGACGAAAGTTGCCGATTTGGGGGCTGATTATTCAGCATACGGGATCAAGGCGAATAATAAGACAACTATCGTGGTTGACAGCAATAAAACCAATCCGGGGAAAAACGGTACGATTACCATCAAAGCGAAAACGCTGTGGTCGCCCTCAGGAGACAGCGGCAGCAAGTATACTGCTGCACATGGTATCGCAGTGGGTAATTTTAGCCAGAGATTTAATAAAAAAGTAAGTGAAGACCTGGTGAAGACGACGATCAATGCTGATGTAGTGATTGAAGAATTGCGCGGCGGTTCTATCAAAACGACAGGCATTTCGTCTATGGACTGTTCTGATTTAGCGATTAATGGAAGATTCACAATCAAGCCGGGCGCAATTAGCCTTATGCAATGGAATCGGGGCGATCAGTCAAAAACTTATGGCATATATATGATTGGAAGCAATAATACTATTTCTATTACTTCAGCGGATATTGATGATTCAAAGAATGGGTCACTTTCTGACCTGATTAAAACGGACGAATCGCTTTGGGGCGGCAAAACAGAGAAGAATGTTCTTCGTATTGGCGGCGGTACGCTCAAAGTCAAAGAGAATCAGAAAGAACGGTATCTTATCAGCGCCGCGAAAGGATTCCGGACATTTATCAATGTGAATCAGGATGGAAGCGCAATCGGAATATCAAAAGCGGATTTGCAGGGGACGATTCGCATGGATGCTGGGTCAGAAGCTTATGTTGGTCTTACTGCCGGATCGAAATGGGTCGGCGGAACACAGGCAGATATAAAAGGAAAGGTGAATCTTTTTCTTTCAGAAGGTGGTGAATGGAACACGCTGAATGCGGGACAGGGCAGCCGTGTAACCAGGTTTGCCGGTGATGCAAAAGGCGGTGCAATTTATCAAAAAGATGCGGGACAGCTTGTAATTGAAAATTACAGCGGCGCGGGAAAAATCTATTACGCCCATGAGAATGCAGGAACAAAGGCAGAAGACTACAAGGCGGGAGACACCCATATCGGATCCGCGGC
>ULVM01086779.1_pt1 | contig 29306 bp, 18 predicted proteins | sample 1959451 | NCBI WGS metagenome assembly ULVM01 (sample SAMEA4835786, study PRJEB28245) | human gut metagenome | biome: gut microbiome; material: fecal sample | place: Denmark | collected 2008
TTGTCTTCAAAAATGTTGATCGATTTATTTGATTTTATCGTTCTTAAAAATTGGAACTGTGTTTCTAACATGATATTGTAATATAATATGTTTTTATTCAATAATTTATATGAGTTATTAACAATTGTCAGTAACCTATTTCACAGAAAAAAAATAGATTTTGAACTGTGGAAAACTGTTAGTAATTTGTATAAATGTTTTGAGATAAAAATGAATTCTTTTCTTGGTTATTCGGGTGAAATATCGAATAAGAGTTGAAAACGAGATATCCAAATAAAGATATGAGTTTCTTTAAGTAGTTTTCAACAGCCGATTAATAACTTTTCAACAATATTTTTCTAAGCAACAATCTCCGGGAATTGATTCGATCAGAAAATATAATTACGCTGATCAATTATAGCTTTTGCAGAATAGAAGTGGTAGAAAAACCGGGAGTAAGATCTATTGTTATAATTTCCCCTCCTTTTGCTTTTACGATGTCGTAACCTACAATTTCTTCGGGTTTATAATCACTTCCTTTTACTAAAATATCGGGTTGAATAAACCGGATCAGTTCCAGAGGAGTATCTTCGTCGAAGAAAATAATTTTGTCTGTAAAAAGAAGTGAAGCAAGTAAGAGAGCCCGGGCTTCCTGGTTATTGACAGGACGTTTATCACCTTTTAATCTTTTGACCGACGCATCGGTATTCAATCCTATAACTAATTTTTGGCCAAGACCGGCAGCTTGGGCGAGATATTCGATATGTCCCCGGTGCAGAATATCGAAACAACCATTCGTGAAAACAATTTTTTCTTCTTTAAATCTCCATTGACTCAAAGTATGGATCAGAGTTTCTTTTTCTCTGACAATTTTATTTTCTATGAATGATAAGTAATTCATTTACAATTATTTTAATCTGGGATTTATTCCCAGATCATATCAATCGATTGGTATTGGTGTCCGGAAATACCAAGGTTGGCGTATGTTTTTTAGCTTCTTCGAAGTCCATCGATGCATAGGAAATAATGATGACCACATCTCCTACTGCACATTTCCGGGCCGCCGGGCCGTTCAGACATACGACACCTGAGTTTCTTTCGCCTTTAATGACATAAGTTTCTAATCTTTCTCCGTTGTTTACATTGACGATCTGAACTTTTTCATTCTCGATAATATTAGCGGCTTCCATTAAAGCTACATCGATCGTTATGCTACCTACATATTGAAGGTTAGCTTCAGTGACGGTTGCTTTGTGGATTTTAGATTTGACTACTTCTATAAACATGATGATAATTTTAAAATGGATTTAAAATTAGAATACAATGTTATCTATCAGTCGGATTTTTCCGGCATATACAGCTATACAAGCTACTTTAGTTCCTTCTTCTGACCAGTTTTCCACAACTTTTAGAGTGGTATCGTCGACAATTTCGACATACTCTGTTTCCAGGTATGGATTATTGTTGATTTCGTCAGCAATCCATTTTTTCAATTCACTGACATTCATTTGTGAAGCTAAGTTACGAGCTTTTTTTAAAGTAGCGTATATGTGAGGAGCATTTTTTTTGTGTTCTTCATCGAGCAATGTGTTACGTGAACTTTTGGCTAGTCCATTTTCTTCCCGGATAATCGGACACGGAATGATTTCGATGTTGTATTTTAATTGTTTTACCATATTTTTGATAATAGCGATTTGCTGGAAATCTTTCATTCCGAAGAATGCTTTATCGGGTTGAACAATATCGAATAAACGACTCACTACCTGACCTACTCCATTGAAGTGACCCGGTCTTTTCGCTCCTTCCATCACTGTTTCTATATATCCGAAATCGAATTTTCGGGTATCCGGTTCCGGATAAATTTCTTCAACAGAAGGTGCGAATGCGATATCACAATCTACTGTTTTCAGTAATTCGATATCTTTGTCCAGTGTTCGGGGATATCTTTTCAGATCTTCCTGATCATTGAATTGTGTTGGGTTGACAAATATACTGACTACAGTGATATCACTATTGTGTTTACTTTCTTTTACGAGGGATAAATGTCCTTCATGTAAAGCTCCCATTGTGGGAACAAATCCGATTTTTTTCCCTTCTTTACGGAGATTTTCCAGAAGGCTAATTAGTTCATTTTTAGTGTTTAAAACTTGCATGATACTTCGTTAAAAATACGGGATGCAAGTTTACGAACTATTTTTATAATTAGGAAATGAACTAGCTTAAATTATTTTATTAAGGTTTAAGGAAAAAAAGAAATCTGTTATTTCCGGACTTATCTAATGTATTGAGAGTTAAAACGGATAAAACATTCGATTGTACAGCATACTATAGAGTTTATAAAGTTTATAAAAGTATAGAGATGTCCTTCGGACAGGGTTTATGGAACTTTTTATTCAGAAAATATTTATTTATATAAGGTATGGATAGCCGGATGGACGGAAGTCAATGCTTCGATTAATTCGCTTCGGCTGACTCCTTCGCGCATAACGATAAAAATAGTATCGTCTCCTGCAATAGTTCCCAGAATTTCAAAGTAATTTTCACTGTCTATGAGGACGGTTACTGCATTGGCATATCCGGGCAAAGTTTTGATAACAGCCATATTGCCCGAAAAATCGATACTTAGTATGGTGTCGGTGATAATAGCCGAAACTTTTTCTTCCCGTTGTTCATTTTGAATACTTTCAGGAATTACATAAATATACCCTTTTTCTTTATGCGGGATTTTGGCAACTTTCATAAATTTCAAGTCCCGGGATAAAGTGCTTTGGGTAGCTTCGACGTTCATTTCTTTCAAACGGAACAATAATTCTTCTTGTGAAGAAATGAGTTCCGATTCGATCAGTTTGCGTATAGTTAAAAGTCTTTTGGTTTTATTTCTCATAAAATGATATCGTTAAATAATGGTCATAAGGCAAAGATAGAGATTAAATTCAGAATTTGAAATGATATCGATTTTGAATATGTGAATATAAATGCATAAAAAATGCATAAATATTCTTGTAGTGATATGAAAGTTTTTTTACCTTTGCGCCAATTTGGACGTTTGATAAATTAGTTCATTTAAATAGATATGCAAAATTTAAAGAAAGCGCGTTTAGTTCTGCAGGACGGAACTGTTTATGAAGGAACTTCATTCGGGTATGAGAAGTCGGTTTCCGGTGAAGTGGTGTTCTACACGGCGATGACCGGTTATCCGGAAAGTTTGACGGATCCCTCCTACAAAGGTCAGATTTTGGTTCCTACCTATCCTATGATCGGTAATTACGGAGTTCCGGTGGATGATGAGGAAAACGGGGTTTCAAAATTTTTCGAATCGGATAAGATTCATTGTACAGCGATTATCATTTCCGATTATTCATTTGCATATAGTCATTGGAATTCGCAAAAAAGTCTCGGACAGTGGTTGAAAGAACAACAGGTACCGGGACTTTTTGGTATAGATACGCGGGCATTGACAAAGAAATTGCGTGAACATGGAGCCATGTTGGGAAGAATAGAATTCGATAATATTTCGATTCCCTTTTATGATCCCAATGAACATAACATTGTGGCCGAAGTTTCTACGAAGGAAGTTGTGGAGTACGGACACGGAAAATATAAAGTGATCTTAGTGGATTGTGGGGTGAAGTATAACATTATTCGTTGTCTTTTGAAACGGGATGTGACCATTAAACGGGTTCCCTGGGATTATGATTTTACTCAGGAAGAGTGTAACGGATATTTTTTGTCCAACGGTCCCGGTGACCCTGCTAAATGTGATATAACCATCAAGCATATTAAAAAAATTTTGACCGGTGATAGACCGATTATGGGGATTTGTTTAGGCAATCAGTTGATGGCAAGAGCTGCCGGTGCTGTGACTTATAAATTAAAATACGGTCACCGCAGTCATAATCAACCGGTGATGCAGCCCGGAAGCAACCGTTGTTATATTACTTCACAAAATCATGGATTTGCTATCGATGATAAAACATTACCGATAGATTGGGAACCTCTTTTTGTGAATGTCAATGACGGTACTAACGAGGGGATACGCCACAAAACCAAACCTTTTTTCTCGGCCCAGTTCCATCCCGAAGCTTCCAGCGGGCCTGTAGATACAGAATATCTGTTCGATAAGTTTATCGAGAACATGGAAAAAGGTAATAAGTAAAACATTTTAGGTAAAACCAGCTAAGATTAAAATCGACATGAAGGAAATAAATAAAATATTATTATTGGGTTCGGGAGCATTGAAAATCGGTCAAGCCGGTGAATTCGACTATTCTGGATCCCAGGCTTTGAAAGCCATCCGTGAAGAGGGAAAATACAGTGTGCTGATTAATCCGAATATTGCTACTGTGCAGACTTCGGAAGGGGTGGCCGATAAAATTTATTATTTACCGGTTACTCCTGAATATGTAGAAGAAGTCATCAAAAAAGAACGGCCTGATGGTATTCTGCTTTCTTTTGGGGGACAGACTGCATTGAATTGTGGTGTCGAATTGTATCAGAAAGGCATCCTTGAAAAATATGATGTGCAGGTATTGGGTACTCCTGTGCAGGCGATTATCGATACGGAGGACCGGGAGATTTTTGCCAATAAATTACGCGAAATAGATGTAAAAACTCCTCGTAGTATTGCTGCCAATAGCATGGAAGAAGCCATCGCTGCTTCGAAAGAACTCGGTTTTCCGATAATTGTACGTGCTGCCTACACCTTAGGAGGTTTGGGTTCAGGATTTTGTTCCGATGAAGAAGAACTTCGTAAATTGGCTGCCAGTGCTTTCTCTTATTCGCCTCAGGTGTTGATCGAAGAATCTTTGAAAGGTTGGAAAGAAGTAGAATATGAAGTTGTCCGTGATCAGTACGATAACTGTATCACCGTATGCAATATGGAAAATTTCGATCCACTGGGAATTCATACCGGTGAAAGTATCGTAGTGGCTCCTTCTCAGACTTTGAGTAACAGTGAATATCATAAACTTCGGGCTATCGCTATCAAGATTATTCGTCACATCGGAATTGTCGGAGAATGTAATGTTCAGTATACCCTGGACCCGAACTCTGAAGATTACCGGGTGATCGAGGTGAATGCCCGTTTGTCCCGTTCCAGTGCTTTGGCTTCGAAAGCGACGGGTTATCCCCTGGCTTTCGTAGCTGCCAAATTAGGATTGGGATACGGTTTACATGAGATTAAAAATTCTGTTACAAAAGTGACTACCGCTTGTTTCGAACCGGCTTTGGATTATGTCGTTTGTAAAATTCCGCGCTGGGATTTGAATAAGTTCGAAGGAGTGTCCAAGCTGATCGGATCCTCTATGAAGAGCGTCGGAGAAATTATGGCTATCGGACGTACTTTTGAAGAAGCGATACAAAAAGGACTCCGGATGGTGGGACAAGGTATGCACGGATTTGCCGGAAATAAGATTGAAATCCCGGATATCGATGAAGAATTGGTGAATCCCACGGATAAACGGGTTTTTGCTATCGCCGAAGTTTTCGACAGAGGATACGATGTGGATAAAATACATGAGATGACACGTATCGATAAATGGTTTTTGGAGAGGTTACAAAATATCCATTATCTGAAAAATGAGCTGAATAAATATTCGACCATTACAGGAGTGAGTTCTGTTCTGCTTCGGAAAGCAAAACAAATGGGATTTTCAGATTTTCAGATCGGACGTCTGACAATCAAAGACGATCGGCTGACTGCTCATCAAAAAATGCTGGAAGTGCGTGAATATCGGAAAGGATTGGGAATTTTACCTTGTGTTAAACAGATAGATACGTTGGCCGGAGAATATCCGGCAATGACTAATTACCTGTATGTGACCTATAATGGGACGGAAAACGATATTCAGTATGAACATGACGGCCGGTCGGTCATTGTACTGGGTTCCGGAGCCTATCGGATCGGTAGTAGCGTAGAATTCGACTGGTGTGGGGTCAGTGCTTTGAATACGATCAATAAGATGGGATACCGTTCTGTGATGATTAATTATAATCCGGAGACGGTGAGTACGGATTACGATACCTGCGATCGTCTTTATTTCGACGAATTGTCTTTCGAGCGTGTGATGGATATTGTAGAGCTGGAAGAACCGAGAGGAGTGATTGTTTCTACCGGTGGACAAATTCCGAATAACCTGGCGATGCGTCTGAACGGTCAGCATGTCAATATTTTAGGTACATCGGCAGAATCTATCGACCGGGCCGAAGACCGTCAGAAATTTTCCACGATGTGTGATCATCTGGGTATCGATCAACCCCGCTGGAAAGAATTGACTAGTCTGGAGGATATTTATACGTTTGTCGATGAGGTCGGATTTCCTTTGTTGATTCGTCCTTCATATGTCCTTTCCGGAGCTGCAATGAATGTTGTATCCAATAGGGAAGAATTGGTTCATTTTCTCGAACTAGCTGCTGAAGTATCTAAAGATCATCCGGTTGTGGTGACCGAATTTATCGAACAGGCTAAAGAAGTAGAGATAGACGCTGTAGCTCAGCATGGAGAAATAAAAGCCTATGCCATTAGTGAACACGTAGAGTTTGCCGGCGTACATTCCGGAGATGCTACGATTGTCTTTCCGGCACAAAAACTATACGTGGAAACCATGCGGCGGATTAAAAGGATTGCCCGTGCTATTGCGAAAGAACTGAATATTTCCGGGCCTTTCAATATGCAATTCCTGGCCAAAGACAACGATATCAAAGTGATCGAATGTAATCTGCGTGCTTCGCGGAGTTTTCCGTTCGTATCGAAAGTTTTGAAATATAACTTTATCGAAATGGCAACCCGGATTATGTTGGGTGAACATGTAGCCGAATTGAATAAATCGGTTTTCGATTTGGATTATGTCGGAGTCAAAGCTTCTCAATTTTCGTTTGCCCGTTTGTTAAAGGCCGATCCGGTGTTAGGAGTGGATATGTCGTCTACCGGAGAGGTGGGATGTATCGGTGAAAACTATTACGAAGCTATCTTAAAGAGTATGATTTCTGTAGGTAACCGGATTCCTGAAAAGAATATTCTGATTTCTTCGGGCCCCAGCCGTTCAAAAGTGGAATTACTCAATTCTACAAAAATGCTCATTGCCAAAGGATATCATATTTTTGCAACAGCAGGTACGGCTAAGTTCTTTGAGGAAAACGGTATTCGTGTCACCATCCTTCATTGGCCCGACGAAGAGAAAGAACCGAATATTATGGACTACCTGCGGAATAAAAAAATAGATATGGTGATTAACATTCCGAAGAATCATACAAAACGGGAATTGGATAACGGTTATAAAATTCGTCGGGCTGCCGTGGATTATAATATCCCTCTGATTACCAATGCTCGTCTGGCCAGTGCTTTCATTTATGCCATCTGTAAAGTCGACCGGCAAGATATAGCGATCAAAAGCTGGGACGAATACAAATAATGTTGTAAAGGGTATCGGGACTTCTATCCCGATCGTGGCGAAGAATTTTCGGATGGCAGAGGGCCAAAGGAGATCCTTCGCTTTGTATTGGTTTATTTCAACCATCTTTTCATGGTTTGTCCTTGACACGGCATAACGTTGTTTCCGCATCGCTATATGCGAATTTAAAGCTTTTTTTTAGAATACCAGGCTGTAGATATAAACCAGCATGGAAAAAATCGATACGATTATGTCACGATTCTAAATAATTTGATATTTTTAGGCGGTTTAAATTTGATTATGCCTGGTAAAAAGATAGAAATTTCGGATGATTGCTTGATGAAACAACTGAAACTTAAGTCGTATAGGGCTTTTGAAGTGGTTTTTAATCGTTATTATGCGGGATTATATCGTTTTGCTTTGGCTTATCTGATGAATCGTGAATTAGCGGAAGATGTGGTTCAGGAAGTGTTTTGTTCGCTCTGGACTTCTTCGCTTTCAATTCCCGAAAGTACCCATCTGAAAAGTTATCTTTATGCTTCTGTAAAACATGCTTGTCTGGATTATTTTAAACATTTACAGGTGATAGACATCAATCAGGATAAATTGACAGAAGCTTTGATTTTTTCCGGGACAATAGAATATGAAGATAATGAGGATTTATTGGAAAAGGTGAAAGCATGTCTGGATAAATTACCTGAGCAACAAAGACGGGTATTGGAATTAAAAGTATTCCGCGATATGAGTTATCGTGAGATAGCAGAAACATTGAATATTTCAGAATTGACAGTCCACACCCACATAAAGAGAGCATATAAATTTATACGGAGTTCTTTGCCTTTGCTCTATTGTTTCCTGAAATATTGGGAGCAATTATAGAATTTTTATTTTTTTTCTAAAAAAATTTCGTTTTTGTACCCTGATTTAAAAAATACTCGTCTTTATATAAAGAGAGTGTGAAAAATTATGAAAATTGATTGGAAAATTATAAGAAATTGGGCTTTGGGAGAAGCTTCAGAAAAAGAAAAACAAGAAGTGGAGAGATGGGGGGAGATGGGAGAAGAAAACCGGAATTTTCTCGAAGATACTTATAACTATTATTGTGAAGAAAGTATGGTAGAGAATCCTTCTCCGGAAAATATGAAACGTGTTTGGAGAAAATTGGATCCTTACAGGCAGATGAGAAGACGTCGGATGAGGCAGATGAGTTTGGTTGCCGCCAGTGTGATTCTTGGGATTGGAATATTTTGGGGAGATCATTTTTTCTCCGGGGTAAAAATGGAGAAAACTTTTTCAAGAACGATTCCTGTACGGTTGATAACCTCAGACGGTATTCAGCATGATCTGAATAAAGGTACATTGAAAGATTCTTTAAAAGTTGGTTTTAAGAATGAAATTTCAGAGGGATTGCAACTCGGTACTGTCATTCAGAAGAAAGAAATGACGGAGCGTTTCCATGAAATTATTGTTCCGCGTTGTGGAGAATATCGATTGGTTCTGTCCGATGGGACACGGATATACCTGAATGCCGAATCGTCCCTTCGTTTTCCGGATGTTTTTGGGGATGAACGAAAAGTATATTTGACGGGAGAAGCCTATTTTGAAGTTACACAGGATAGTCTGCGTCCCTTTTTGGTGGAATTTGAAGGAGCCTGCGTTAAGGTGTTGGGAACGCAATTTAATGTAAGAGCATATCCGACGGGCCCTTCTTTCACGACATTGGTTTCCGGTTGTGTGAAAATAGTGCATAAAAATCAGGTTTTGCAGTTGGAACCTGGTCAGCAGTGTGAAGTAAGAGAAGAGAAGATGTTGTTGCATAATGCGGATTTGATGACTGTTTTAGCTTGGAAAAACGGGGAATTCATTTTTAAGGATGTTGCTTTGGAAACTATAATGGATGAACTAGCCCGTTGGTATGATATGCAAGTGGACTATGAAACGGAAGATTTGAAAAAAATGCGGTTTTACCTTTATGTGGAGCGAAGTGAAAACCTCGAAGAAGTGCTGCAGAAAATAGCTTTGACAAACCAGGTAAAATACCGGGTTAATGGAAAGAAAATCATTATACAGAGATAAAAAACACGAAAAGTGTTGACCCCACTTTTCGTGTAAAACCTGCTAATAATATTAACAAGTTGTATTAATTCTACAAAACTATGAAAAAAAAACGAAGATTATACTTCGGTAATCTGCCGAAGTATAGAATTTTTAAACTCAAACCATTTATTTTCTTGATTTTGAGTGTCTTTTATTTCGGACAGTTATTTGGACAAAGAGATAATCCGAAAATAACATTCAATTTTCAACGGGCTCCGTTTTTCAAGGTCATAGAGAATATCCGGCAGCAAATTCCTTATGAATTTGTATTTAATTCAGAGGATGTCCGCTCTTTGAACAACATTACCCTTTCCCTGAAAGAGGTTACTTTACAACAGGCATTGGATGCCCTGTTGGAAGGTTCCGGTATGGAATATGTGATTGAACAAAAAACAGTGGTAATTAAAAAGAAGGTAAATTCTCCGTCAGAAAAATCAAAATCGATTTTATTGAAGGGATTTGTTACTGATCGCCAGAAACATCCATTACCGGGAGTAACGGTAAAATTGATAGATATGATGTTGGGGACTTCTACCAATCATAAAGGTTATTTTTCCATTCAACTTCCGTTGGAGCGGGGAACACTTGAGTTTTCTTTTATAGGATATGTTTCACAGAAAGTGAATTTTACAGAACGAACGACAGATACACTTCGGATTGTGATGGAAGAGTTGATTGTAGGGATGGAAGAAGTTGTGGTAACCGGCTATCAGAAAGTCGATAAGCGGCGTTCTACCAGTGCTATTACCTCGGTGAAGGCTTCGGATGTATTGGTCCCCGGAATGAGTAGTATTGACCAGGCTTTGGAAGGAAGGATTCCCGAACTGATGTTAATTACCAATTCCGGTGAAGTGGGTGCAACTCCCAGGATACGGGTACGCGGAACTTCAACTCTGATTGGTAACCGTGAACCTTTGTGGGTACTGGATGGTTTTATTATGCATGATCCGGTGAATGTCAGTGTGGAGGATTTGAATAATCCGGATTATATCAATATTGTCGGAAATGCGATTGCCGGAATAAATCCTCAGGACATAGACCGGATCGATGTGTTGAAGGATGCTTCGGCGACAGCACTTTACGGAACTAAGGCTGCCAATGGCGTGATTGTCGTAACAACAAAAAAAGGTTCTATTGGACCTGCCCGTTTTTCCTATAACCATACATCGAAATTGACCCGCCGTCCCCGGTATTCGGACCGGAGCATAAATCTGATGGATTCCCGGGAACGGGTACAGTTCGGAAAAGAATTGAGCGATTTACATTATCAGTTTCCGTCGAATATGCCTAAAGTCGGATATGAAGGAGCTTTGTACCGTTATTATTCCGGTCTGACTGATTATGCTGGTTTTAAACAGGAAGTGTTGCGTTATGAGACAGTCAATACCGATTGGTTCGATATTTTGACTCAGGATGCCTATTCCCATGACCATACCTTCGGGGTGTCCGGAGGATCGGAAAGTATGCGTTATTATGTTTCGTTAGGAGCCAACTTCGAGGATGGGGTATCGAAAACAACAAAAACGGAACGGTATACGGCAATGGTAAACCTGGATATTAATTTTTCACCGAAAATAAGGGCTAATTTTTCTTTAAACGGGAATATTCAGCGGAAAAATCACCTGATGCCTGATATTGATGCGATGGATTATGCTTATAATACTTCCCGGGCTATTCCGTGTTATGATGAAGACGGTTCTTTATTTTATTATGATGCTATTGGTTATGGAGGAAGTAATGTAAGTCATAAACAGTTCAGATATAATATTCTGAATGAAATCAGAAATAGTTCTAATGATTACCGGGGAAGTACTTTAGGGGCGAATCTGACTTTGCGTTACAACATCCTGGAAGACCTGGAGCTTTCCGTTGCTGGAAATTATATGCACAGCAGCACTTTACAGGAGCAATGGTGGGGGGAAAAAAGCCATTATATAGCCCGCTTGAAAAATGCCGAATATGAAGAACTTGGAAAAACGGGAGATGCAGGGAATTGTATTTTACCTTATGGAGGTATACTGAACACCAATAATTCGGAACAAGATTCTTATACTTTCCGAACTCAGGTGGAATACCGGAAGATGTTCGGGGAAAATCAGCAACATTTGGCATCTGTGATGGGAGGTTTTGAATTGAACGGAAGTACTTCCAGGAGTATTGCGGATGAGAACAGAGGATTTGTGAAAGAACGGGGATTGCAGTTCATTGACAATGTGAATCTGGAGGATTATCCGCACTACCAGACCTGGATCAATAAAAATCACCGGTCATTGTTACATGGTATCAACCATGAGATTTCAGGTTACCTGACATTAAGTTACAGCTATAAAGATTATTTCACCTTAAATGCCAACGGACGTTTTGATGCTTCCAATAAATTCGGAAGCCGTAGTAATGAAAAATTCCTCCCTATCTGGTCGGTTTCGGGAATGTGGAATCTGAAAGAAACATTTATGAAGCATGCAGATTTTATTTCAAATATGCGTTTAAGGACTTCTTACGGAATACAGGGAAATATGTTGGAAGACCAGAGTCCGAACCTGATACTGAGACAAGGGACAATTAATCCGATGTATAATGAAAATATTTCAACTGTAGCCCGTTATCCGAATCCGAATCTGAAATGGGAAGAAACCCGTCAGTTCAATGTGGAATTGGATCTTTCCTTTCTGGACAACCGCATAGGGATAAACGGAACATTATACCTGAAAAAGACGGAAGATTGTTTTACGACCGTGCAGGTCTCTTCTGTGAACGGGGTACCGGGCCATTCTTATGTCATGAATGGGGGGAACCTGGAAAATAATGGTTATTCTGTCGGTTTGTCCGGAGTTCCGGTGAAAACCCGTGACTGGCAATGGAATCTGTATACTTATTTTTCAGGTAACCTGAATAAAGTGCGTTCTCAGACAGTAGAAAAATATACGATAGATTCTTATTTAAACGGAACTGCATTGGTAGATGGAGAGGCGGTCAGTAGTTTTTATTCTTATCGTTTCCTGGGCCTTAATCCTGCGAACGGCGTCCCTGTATTTAATGATTATGCAGATCGTATGCATTTACTGGAAGACCGGGAATTGGAAGATATTGTTCTGATGACTATGGAAAAAAGCGGGCAACGGGATCCGATTTTTACAGGTAGTTTGTCGACTTCACTAACCTATAAAAGTCTTTCACTTTCTGTGAATATGTCTTATAGTCTGGGATCGAAAGTGCGTTTATTCAGTCTTTATGAACCGATTTTGAATGGAGTAAGTGCTGAAAAAAATATAAGAAAGGAATTTGTTAATCGTTGGATGGCTCCGGGAGATGAATTGAATACCAATGTTCCGGTGATTTTAAGTCCTTCGGATCCAGATTATTTCAGTTCTCTTGTTCATTTTTCTTCTGTGACGAGTTCAGATATTTCTCACATTCAGCAATTTGCTAATAGTGTGTGGGATATGTACGATAAATCCGATATACGTGTAGTGAGCGGTAATTATTTGAAATGTTCTTCTTTGTCGTTGCGTTATACGCTGAATACCGAATGGTTGAGGAAGACTCCGTTTTCAAATGTGCAATTGAGCCTCAACAGTATGAATCTTTTTACAGTTTCTGCAAAAGCTCTGAAGGGACAGGATCCGTCGCAGGCTGGTTTTGCAAAACCCAATTTGTCGGTAAGGCCTTCGTATACTTTCCAATTGAATGTAACTTTTTAAAAAAACAGTAGAATGAAAAAGAATATATTACTTGTATTGGCTGTGATGATATTGGTTCGCTGTGGCTATCTGGATGACTACTCCCAGGATATGGTCGTGGTGAAATCGGTATCGGATCTGGATGAGGTATTACTTGGAAGTGTATATATACCCAGCAAGGAAGAAGTACAAGATTTAGCTTGGGGAGATATTGGTTGGTGGCTGCATATACTGGACGACGATATCAATACCGTAATTACTGATCAGGCTGAAAACAGAATATGGAATTCAGCTATGAATTCGGCTTATTTCGGTTATACCACCTGGCAAATGGAGGTGGGAAGGAGCTATAAAGGAGATAAGCTGGCTGCAGATAATGCCCTTTGGGATGATCTTTATCGCCGGATCAATGTCACTAATATTATTTTGGATGAAATCGAAGATTTAAATCCGGCTACCGAAGAAGAACGACTGGATGCTTTGAGAGTCAGAGGGGAAACGCATTTTTTACGTGCACAGTTTTATTTCCTGCTTGTAAACATTTATGCTCAGGCCTACGATCCGGAAAATGCAGAGACAACCCTGGGAATTCCTTTGAAACTGACAGGATATGTAGAGCACGATAAAGACAAGGCTTCTCAGTTTGAACGTGTACCGGTTGCGAAAGTATATGAACAAATCGTGAAAGATCTGAAAGCAGCAGTGGATTATTTTACCCAAAGTCCGCAGACACGTTTATTTTACAGGGCTTCCGGGGAAGCTTCGCTATTACTGTTAAGCCGTGTATATCTTTACATGCAGGATTGGAAAAACGCCTGGCAGGCTGCAGATGATCTGTTAAAAATCAAATCTTCACTGAAAGATTATGCTGTTGTGAAGGATGAAGATGAGGTTATTTCCAGGACCAATCCGGAAATATTGTTTTCTCAGGGCTCATTAAACGTACAAAATGCTTTTACCGGTAATGGCGGTGATTTTTGTATTGCTAACGGATTGTATCGGTTATATGCAGATAATGATTACCGGAAAGAATTGTTTTTTACTCCGGCTTCTTCCAGTGACAGCATAGCATTGGGACGTAAATATAAACGTGGTTTACATCAGTCATATGTTTCGGATTTATTTTTATTACGGATTTCAGAAGCTTACCTGAATATTGCTGAGGCATGTGCGATGCTTGACGATCCCTCAGGGGCGTCGGATTGGTTGAATATTTTCCGGAGAAACAGGATTGAAGGTTGGCAGGATGTAAGTTATGATCAGAACACTGTGATAGAGGAAGTACGGAAAGAACGTCGCAGGGAATTGTGTTTTGAAGGGCACAGGTGGTTTGATCTGCGGAGGTATGCTGTGTGTCGGAAAGCTCCTTTACGGAAAGCAATAGAGCGTGTTTTTGCTGTATACGATTGGGATAGTAAAATGAAATTCATGCGTGGAGAAGTTTTCCGTCTGGAAATCGATGATCCGGCTTATGTATTTTCTATTCCTAAATCAGTATTGGAATTTGATACCGATATGCCTGATAATGTCAGACCGATGCGAAGATTAACAGAGGTAATTAATGCAAATTTTGATTGATTATGAGAAGGTTTATATATATATGTTTCTGCCTGCTAATGATAGCGTGCAGTAAGGAAAGTACATTGGAATCCCGGATAAATCTGGATGAATTGTATGTTATACAGGATGATCCTGACGATCCTGTAAAGCATCGGATTTATGAAATTTATGAAACTTATGGGATACCGGTATATTTCAATGATACGATCGGGAGGATATTTTTGAAAACAGACGTCCATGGGCAACCGGTTTATCAATATGAAAAACTGGATTTGGCTTGGGGATACGATAGTTATGAAAAACTGGAATATCATTATCAGTATATAACTGATCCGGAAAAACAATTGGAAGTACTGACCTGGATCGGGCAATACCTGAGAGATGCTGACAAAGCTTTATTCCCTTTTTGTTTTTTTGTCCCGGAATCGGTGACAACTAAAAATTTGGATAACAGGGAGGTGACAGAAGTCGATCAACAGTTTATGATAGGTTTCCGTACGTTAACTATGATTATGGGAAATTGGGAAGGAGAAAATCCCGGGGATATTCTGTTGAATATGAAAAGGAATATGGTAACTCAAAAAATCAAAAATTATTCAGAAGACTTGGCATATTTCAACAAAGTTTCCGATGCGAACTGGTACGGGACAAAGTATTGGTCGGAGGTGGATAATACCATTACTACTTACTGGAATTGTGATGTCTTGAATCCGGATTATACGGGTAGTCTGACCGGGGAGGCTTTGGAAGAGCAACGGGTAGAGGCGCGGGCTGTTACAGGCCGTTTCGGTTTCGTTATGGGAGATGAGTGGGGAGGTGGATTGTTTACTCCTTATGATACCCAGAGAGATCTGGAGTGTTTTGTAAAAGTTATACTGGCTACTGGTTCGGATGAGGTTTTCCGTGAACAATGGGGTACTTATCCCCTGGTCATGGAAAAATATGAGGTGTTGTATGAGATTATTACTGAAAAATTGGGTGTTGAATTGTAAAACGGGTATTATGAAAAAGATCATATATATATTATTCGGAATGTTGGCGTGGTGGTCTTGTGAAGATGAAAATTCTTTGATCGGACCGGAAGGAGTCTTTTCGGAATATACTGATTCAAGGGATGGAAAGATCTACCGTTGTGTGACTATCGGAGACCAGACCTGGATGGCGGAAAATTTGGCCTACCGTCTGCCTTTAGGAAGTGTAGACGGTTGTTATACTTATCGGGAGGAGAATTTGGATACAAACCGCATTGAACCTGCTCGGGCCCTGTTCGATGAGGTTGTACAGAATGCTATAAATGACGGGAAGATCAGTAGCGATCCTTTACCGGAAGTACCTTTTTTTTCCCCGGCATCTTTTGTTATGATGTATCTTGACTACCCTGGTTCGGCAGTGAGTATTGTAAATTTAATTGCTGATATGGTAACGTGGTATCCTTCCATGCAATCCACGGTGGAAACATTAAATCAAATCCTGGCAGAAACTAAAACAAAGACTATCGGTTTGACGGCAGAGGAATATTTTTTGAATGCGGAGGAAGAGAATGACGGATATGCAGAAAAGTACGGTTTGTTGTATACTTATGATGCAGCTCTAAAGGCTTTGCCAGATGGATGGCGTTTGCCGACCGATGAAGACTGGAAAAAATTGGAAACAGAACTTTATATGGACGGCGATGAACTCGGATTATTGGAACAATGGCGCGGGAAACAGGCCGGTATGCTATTGAAGGAAGAAGGTACCGGTTTCAGAATATTGTATGGAGGTACCCGGGCCTATGGAACTTTTGCCTATGGAACTCCTTATATGAATAAAGATATGAATGCTTATTTTTGGTCATCTTCCAAGATTGTGCAGAGTGATTCCGTTCAGACAGGTATTATTCGTGCTGCTTCAAAAGTGTATGAAGGGATTCTGCGGGGAACCTCCAATTTGACGGCGGCTTATAGCGTGCGTTGTATAAAAGAATGAACCGGCAAATTATGAAGTTATTTAAATATTTATTGGCTGTTTTACTGTGTATACCGGGAACAACTTTTGCCACAGGATATTGTGCCCGTATTCCCTATACGATGTCCGGTGGGAAAATGGTGGTCAAAGCAGAGATAAACGGTAAACAGGGGAACTTTATATTCGACACCGGTGCTCCGGTATGTCTTACCTATTCTTTTGCTCTCGGTTTGGAACTGGAGACACTTGGAAAGGTGAGGTGTCAGGATTCTAATGGAAGTTTGGTAGATAACCGGGTGGTTATGCTGAATTGTTTCCGGGTGGGAGGAATTGATTTTATGGGTGTTCAGGGAATGATAATGGAAGAAGGAAATATGGTGGAATCTTTCGGGGTCGACGGTATCCTCGGTTATTCTTTGTTCGGGGATAAAATTGTAGAGATTGATTCCCGGAAAAAACAGATTACGATTGCGGGGAACGGGGAATATTTCAGTTTGGATACTACTGCCGCGATACCTATGCTCTTGAATTCCCGGGTTCCCTTGATAGAAGTGAAGTTGTCCGGACGGACTGTGGATACCGTGATGTTAGACTGTGGGGCCGGTGGATTTTTTGATTTGTCGGAAAAAACATACAATCGTTTACAAACGGAGGAAGTTTGGACCTTTTTAGGCCGGGGCCGGGGAATTTTGTCGCTGGGAGCTGCCGGACTGGAAAAGTTTTCCCTGAAATACCGGGTGAGAATCCCCGGGTTTACTGTTGGAAAGGGCCGGTTTTCCGATGTCGTAACCAAAACAACTTCCGGAAATAACTCCCGGTTGGGGGCTGAATTTTTGGATTATGGAATAGTCACGATTGATTACAGGAAGCGGATATTGTATTACCGGCCCTTTGAAGAAAAGGTGAAAAATATGAACCGTAAAGAATGGAATGTAGTGATTACGGTTATGGACAATGAGTTGAAAGCGGGTTTTGTGTGGGAGAGTATGTGGAAAGATTTGCAGGGAGGAGAAAAGATCATTGCGGTAAATGGAAAACGTTTCGATAAAGTAGATGCCTGGCAGGCAATGACGACCGATTTGATTGGATTATCAGAGGAACAGGCTGAAATTGTAGTGATCGGTGAAAATGGGAAAGAAAAAAAACTGATTATCAGAAAAGAATGATTTAGAATTGTTAATTGTTAAAAAAGATTTTATGAAAAAAATGACCTTGGCTTTCGTACTGGTTTTGAGTATGATAATGGCCGTAAAAGCACAGAGTGTATATGGAGATAAAGTGAAAGCAGATGTAAAGATGAAGTATGTTTATTCATTTGAAGAGGCTTTAAAAAAAGCCCGGGAGGTGAATAAGCCTATTTTTGTGAATTGTTTTGCTGATTGGGCTGTGCCTTGCCACGGGATGAACCAACTGGTTTTCAGTGACCAGCAGTTTGCCGACTGGATGGACCGGCATTTCGTAAACCTTTTTATCGATATAACTACGAATGAGGGACGTCCGTTAGCTACCAAATACAATACACTCCAAATGGCCCATTATATTGTATTGGATCAGGACGGAAATTTGATTTACCGGATTGTTGGCGGGCATCAGTTACCGGAATTTCAGGAATTGCTTGCGAAGGCCCTGGATCCGAAAACTACACTGCCGGAAATGAACCGGCGTTATGAAAAAGGAGAACGTAACCTGAAATTTTTACGTGCTTATGCCGATGTTTTAAATACAGCCTCTGAGGATGAGAAAGCTAAAAAAGTGATAGAAGATATTTTTGCCCGTTTAAAGGATAAACAATTGCCGAAGGAAGAGAACTGGAAATATTTTATGCAGAAAATACGGACCAATGAAGATGAATTGTTTAAAAAGCTGATTACCCGGAAAGCTGAGTTTGTGAAAAATATAGGGCAGGAGAAAGTGGATAGATTTATTTCCGGGATTTACTTTGCCAAATTGTTCCCTTATGCCTGCGGAACGACTCCTTATGATGGTAATCTGATGGTAGATCTGGCATTGGAATTGCACAAATGTAATCTACCCGATACAAACGGGGTTTTTGCTTTGTATAATATAACCAAGTATCGGGGAGAAAAGAAGTATGATAAAATGATTGAAGCCATGCGGGCTGGAATTCCGGGATGTCATAAGGAATTGGCCATGAATCTGGATGTGTGTTTGGGGGATATCAAAGGATTACCCAATCAAGAGCGGGATTTGTTGATCGGATACTTGAAAGAACGTTCCAAAGATTTGCAAAGACCTCCTTTGAGCTATTATGAACAGGCTATTTCCAATCTGGAAAACCGGGAAGGTGTCCAATTTCAGGATCTGATTTATGAAGAAGCCTTGAAGAAAGCGGGCAAAGAGGGGAAAATGGTGTTTATGGATTGTTATACCGTTTGGTGTGGCCCTTGTAAGATGATGAATGAACGGGTATTTACACAAAAGGTTGTCGGTGACTATTTTAAAAAACATTTTATTCCTTTGAAAGTAGATATGGAAAAAGGTGAAGGGATTGCTTTACGCAAAAAGTTTGATGTAAATGCATTTCCGACAATGTTTATTTTGGATGCTGAAGGAAATATTGTGGGTAAATTGCAGGGAGCACGGGATACGGATATTTTTTTGAAAGAATTGAAAGAAATTTTGGGAGATGAATAATTTTGGGTCGTTATGTACTATTTTACAGGAAGTTAAGATTTTGTAGAGTTCGTAAAAAATTTAAAAATAATACCTCTTAAAGTTTACTTTTGATGAGGCATTATTTAATGTATCGTGAATGTAAGATTTCTGAAATTACTAAATCCTCTGAAAAACTCAGGGGATTTTTTATGCACAAAGAGGGTGTCCAAAAAGTATTTGGCACCCTCGATTTATTCGTATCCCTATTGGAGACTGAAATCAAATATCCGATTCTACAAGGGGGTATTTTGCCTTTTTGGACACCCTCTTTGTTATTACTCAAAGATCTTTGTTCCGGTATTAATATTTTGTCCCGACTATTTACGATATGTATACCTCAAACAAAATAGAAGATTTGATATTTTTTTGTTGTTTTTATTTCTCAATCGGTCTGCATCTCTACAGCAAAGTGATCCGCAGCAATATTTCGGTGGCCGACCTGTGGCAGCGGCCCGGAAGTGCCCGAAGACAAAGTGTTTTCGCTCTCCGACTTTGAGTGTTAAGCGGAAAAGCTTCTGGTTCAATCTGATAGAAAAGAATGATTTCCTCTGAAAATGATGTTTTTAGAGAAAATCATTCTTTTTTAATTGTCTCGAAGCATAGATTATCCTATATTTGTCATTCAAGCTGATTTTGCTGAATTTTAAAATATAGGGCACCATGATTATTTCTAAAATCGAATTATTTAACTGGAAAAACTTTCACCGATGTGAGGTTGGAGTGCAAGAGCGGTGCTTTGTTGTGGGAGCGAATGCTGCAGGAAAATCCAATTTTATCGATGCACTTCGCTTTTTGCGGGATGTTGCTAAGCAAGGTGGGGGACTTCAAACGGCTGTGCGGGTGAGGGGCGGTATTACAAAAATACGTTGCCTGGCAGCCCGTGAGCAATCGAATGTAAAGTTGGCTATCGAATTAAGTGAGTCGGATAGTCGGGAGCTGTGCTGGCACTATGAATTGAACTTTAAGCATACGGGAGGAGGAATACGGGAAAATCAGGTAAAAATTGTTTCTGAGAAAGTTTTTTCGGGGAGAGAACAGCGCTATGTACTGGATCGTTCGGCTGAAACCTTGGGAGAGGATGAAGAAACATTGAAATATACTTATTTGGAACAGCCGAATGCCAACAAAGATTTCCGGGTGATTCAGCAATTCCTGCAAAATGTCGAATATCTCAATGTCGTCCCACAAATGGTCCGGGAATCAGCTTCGTCTAGTTATAGCGGGGATAAGGAGGATTATTATGGACGTAATTTTTTGAAAAGACTGGCTTTGTTAAATGATAATACCCGTCGCTCTTATTTTCGGAAAATCAATGAATTTTTGAAATTGGCGGTGCCCCAGCTGGAGGAATTATCTTTTGTTAAAGATGAGATAGGAGTTCCGCATCTGGAGGCACGTTATGTACATTGGAGGACCCGGGGGAGTAAACAGCAGGAAATGCAATTTTCTGATGGAACTTTGAGGCTGATCGGTTTTTTGTTTGCATTGATTGATTCGAACGGAGTGTTATTGTTGGAAGAACCTGAAATAAATCTTCATCCTGGGATTGTGGCCCAATTCCCTGAATTTATAGCAAAAATTCAGCGAGTGAAAAAGGGAGGCAGGCAGGTGTTCATCACTACACATAGTTATGATATTTTGTCGAATGAAGGAATAGCTCCCGAAGAAGTATTGTTGTTGACCAATAGTCCGGAAGGAACTGAAGTGGAAGTGTTGTCAAACGTAGAAAAGGCAAAAAATATTTTGGCAGCCGGTTTCTCTATGGCGGATGTGGTAATGCCATTGACAAAACCCTGGTCGATCGAATCGATGTCTCACATAAAATTAGACTGATCTATGATAGGTGTGTATATTGTGGGAGAAGACGATGTCACCCGGCATGTCATTTACCGGATATTGAGTTATTGTGGTGCCGGGCGGTTTACTGTTTTGATGGAATTACCGGCAAGGGGAGGAGAAATTAAGAATAAAATTCCGAATTTCAATCAATTAGCGATGAAATTTCCGGTTATCTTATTGACGGATTTGGATGCGGATAATTGTGCACCTGAATTAAAGAGAAAATTACTCGGAGGGTTGGAACAGGCGGAGAATTTAGTGTTTAATGTAGCTGTAGATGAAGCTGAAGCCTGGTTAATGGCTGATCGGGATGGATTTGCAAAATATATCTCTGTCGATGTCGATCAGTTACCTTGTGCCGGACTGCAGAAACAAGGAGGAGCAAAAGCCTGTATGGAAATGCAGTTTAGTTGTAAGTCTTCTTATTTTCTGACCCATATTCTGATTCGGGAAAGTTCGGACCAGACGTTGAAAAAACAGTTGATGGCTAAAGGGAAAGCAAGTAAAGGACGGGAATACAATACGGCAATTCTGCCCTTTATCAATGAGTGCTGGGATATTGAATCGGCTATGAGGAATTCGGATAGTCTGTGTCGTATGGTGGGACGTATAAAAGCGTTATTATAATTTATAGATAGTTTGAATATTAGGTAAAATGTTTAAAAAATATTGGAAATTCTTTGTGATCTTTTGGTCGGTAGTGCTGGTAGGCATTATCGGAGTTTTTGTTTTCTTTTGGTTGATATCGGCCGGGAAATTAGGATTTATGCCTACATTCGAAGAATTGGAGAATCCCAATAATCGGTTTGCTTCCGAAGTTTATTTTGCCGACGGGCCTATCATGAACCGTTATTTTGAGAAGGAGAACCGGAAATATATCGAATACCGGGAAATTCCACAATCTGTGATCGATGCGTTGATCGCTACCGAAGATGTCCGTTTTTACGATCATAGCGGAGTCGATGTGAGGGGATTGTTCCGGGTAGCTAAGGGATTACTTACGGCTAATACTTCGGCCGGAGGTGGAAGTACCATCAGTCAGCAATTGGCGAAAATGCTCTTTCCCCGTGAATCCGATTTGAATGTGTTTGAATTGGCGATTCGTAAATTCCGGGAATGGGTGATTGCAGTACGTTTGGAAAAAAGCTATACGAAAGAAGAAATTCTGACCATGTATCTCAACAAATATGATTTTCTGAATCTGGCTGTAGGAATCAGTTCGGCTGCAGATATTTATTTCCAGGTTCCCTTGGATTCGTTGAAAGTCGAACAGGCGGCTATGTTGATCGGGATGGCTAAGAATTCTTCTTACTATAATCCGGTCCGTCGTCCTGAGCTCACTCTAAATCGCCGGAATGTCGTTTTATCTCAAATGTATAAATACGATAAAATCACCCGCGAAGAGTGTGATTCTTTAAAGAAGTTACCTTTGGGATTGAATTTTAAACGGGTCGATCATAAAGAAGGATTAGCAACTTATTTCCGGGAATATCTTCGTTTGTTTATGACTGCGAATAAGCCCGATAGAAAACGTTACAGAGATTTATCACAGTTCAGGCTGGATTCGGTTGCCTGGAAAACCAATCCTTTGTATGGGTGGTGTAAAAAGAATGTAAAAGTAGACGGTTCGCATTATGATCTGTATTCCGATGGATTGAAAATCTATACGACTCTGGATTCCCGGATGCAGAAATATGCTGAAGAAGCCGTACGCGAGCATCTTTCCCGGGATTTACAGCCTTTATTCGATAAAGAAAAAGTGAAAAAACACCGTCCTCCTTTTTCTAACGACATGACACCCACCGAAATTGAGGAGGTGTTGGACCGTTCTATCCGTCAGTCCGAGCGTTACCGGGTACTGAGTAAGCAGGGGATGAGTTTCAAGGAAATCCGGAAAACATTTGACCAGCCTTTGAAAATGCAGGTATTTACCTGGAACGGTATCCGGGATACAGTGATGACGCCCTTGGATTCTATCAAACATTATAAATCATTTTTCCGCTCAGGATTTATGGTCATGCAGCCTCAGACAGGTTATATCAAAGCTTATGTCGGCGGACCGGATTACCGTTATTTTATGTACGATATGGTGAGTGCCGGAAAGCGACAGGTCGGTTCCACCATCAAACCGATCTTATATACCCTGGCTATGCAGGAAGGTCTCGGGCCTTGTGATAAAGTGCCGAATATTCCCCAAACCTTTATCCTTCCGACAGGTGAACCCTGGTCGGCACGGGGAGGTACGAAACGTCAGGGAGAAATGGTTACTTTACGTTGGGGATTGGCCAATTCGGAGAATAATATTTCGGCTTGGGTATTGAAACAATTTACTCCCGAAGCTGTTGCTCAAATGGCCCATAAGATGGGGATTACCAGTTTTATCGATCCGGTACCTTCTGTATTTTTAGGTACTGCTGAAATTACGGTAAAAGAAATGGTGGCTGCTTACTCGATTTTTGCGAATAAGGGTGTATACAATTCTCCGCTGCCTGTCTATCGGATTGAAGATAAATATGGGAATGTACTTCAGGAATTCCGTCCCGAATCCCGGGAAGTCATCACTGAGAATACGGCTTATCTGATGTGTAATTTGCTGGAAGGCGTAGTGACTGGCGGGACAGGTGTCCGTTTGCGTTATAAATATAAACTGATGAATCCGATGGGGGGAAAGACCGGTACCACCCAAAAGCATGCCGATGGTTGGTTTATGGGTGTTACTCCCGACTTGGTCGGTGGCGTTTGGGTTGGAGCAGAAGATCGTTCCATCCATTTCCAAAATCTGGCTAATGGACAGGGAGCTAGTATGGCCTTACCTATTTGGGCTAAATTTTTGCTGAAAGCTTATGCCGATCCCCGATTGAAAATGTCCGACCGTCCTTTCGACCGTCCTGCCGGAATCAATAAGCGTCTGGATTGTGATGAGACGATTTCCGAGGCAGAAGTGAAAGAAATAAATAACGGTATCCGGGAAGATGAGGAAGAATTTTATTAATCGGATTATAAGTTGATATGGTAAAGTCGAAAACAATATATGTGTGCCAGAATTGCGGGGCGAAAGAGACTAAGTGGACCGGGCGTTGTAATGTTTGCGGCGAATGGAATAGTTTTGTGGAAGAAGTCGAGGTAACTTCGAAAAGCCGGGGGAATGCAGTAATAGGTAATCCTTCCTCCAAAGCGTTGCGTTTGTCTGAGATCAAAGTGAATGCAGATGTTCGGATGGATACCGGAGATAACGAGCTGAACCGGGTATTGGGAGGAGGTATGGTTCCGGGATCGATGATTCTGTTAGGTGGTGAACCGGGTATCGGTAAATCGACTTTAGTATTGCAGTTCGCTCTTCATAACCGTTGTGGAAAAGTGTTGTATGTATCCGGTGAAGAAAGTATTTCGCAAATAAAGATGAGAGCTCAGCGTTTAGGAGCCGAAAACGACGAATGTCTGTTCCTTTCCGGAAATTCTTTGGAAATGGTCTTGCAGCATGCACGTGCTATTTTGCCCGATTTATTGATTATCGATTCGATACAGACTTTAGCTACCGAAGCTGTAGACTCTATTCCCGGTAGTCTGTCTCAGATTCGTGAATGTACCAATACCTTACTCCGTTTTAGCAAAGAAAATACGATTTCTACTATATTGATCGGCCATATTACGAAAGACGGCCAATTGGCCGGTCCTAAGATATTGGAACATATGGTGGATACTGTTCTGCAATTTGAAGGTGATCAGCAATATATGTACCGTATTTTACGTTCGATGAAGAACCGGTTCGGTTCGACTTCCGAAATCGGGATTTATGAAATGTTGCAATCAGGATTGAGGCAGGTCACCAATCCTTCCGAACTACTTTTGTCCAATCATGATCAGGAATTGAGTGGAATAGCGGTTTCTGCTACTGTAGAGGGCGTGAGACCGATTTTATTGGAAGTACAGTCTTTGGTGTCGACAGCCGCTTACGGAGTTCCTCAGCGCTCTGCTACGGGCTTTGATTCGCGTCGCTTGAATATGCTATTGGCAGTGCTCGAAAAACGGGTCGGTTTTAAATTGGCTGCTAAAGATGTTTTCTTGAATATTGCCGGTGGTATCCGGGTGAGTGATCCGGCACTGGATTTAGCCGTAGTCATGGCTGTTTTGTCGTCGAATATCGATGCAGCTCTTCCGGCAGATACGGTTTTTGCCGGAGAGGTCGGGCTTTCAGGTGAGATTCGGGCTGTCAGTCGCATCGAACAGCGGATATCGGAAGCTGAAAAACTAGGTTTTAAACGAATCTTTGTGCCCTTGGGAAATAAAAAAGGATTTACCCGCAAAGCGACTCATATCGAAGTGGCATTCGTTTCCAGAATAGCGGACATCTGCCGCAGTCTGTTCGGGTGATTCGGGAAAGTTCAGCGATCACAGCGATCATCTGCCCTGAAGCGGGAATAAGCGAAATGTTTTACAAAAATTGCAGATCTACCGAAGACCTGTCCTAATAAATATCCCTCAGATCAAACGATCCGAGGAATATTTATTAAATGTCATTATACCTATTGCGTAGGCATCGAGCTTATCCCATATATGACTTTCGTTATTTGGAAATTATTGGGGGCAGCCCAATAATCCGGCCAAGCTTGTCTGTATGTTTCGAGTTGTTCGTCAGGAACATATATTCTATAGCTGGCATTGGTGACTGTCCAGCCGTCTGCTACGGGAAAAGCACCTTTCCCCAAGGTAGCCGGAGTCTCATCCGGACATAAGATCGTTTCCAATGCAGAACATCGATTGAATGCATTTGTACCGATTCTTTCGAGTTGTGTTCCGAGAATTACTTTTTTCAATGATGAACATTGACTGAAAGCTTTATCATCAATCACGGTAACTGCATCGGGAATTGTGATCTCTTCCAAGAGAGAACAATTTATAAAAGTATTATTAGATATTCTTTTTAGTGATTCCGGCAATTTGATATTTTGTAATTTAGAGCATTGCTCAAATGTATTGGAGGGTAATTCTTCAATATTGGCCTGAATATCGGCCGAAATCAATTCGGCGCATTTACTAAATACAGCCCTATCCAATGAGACAACACTTTTCGGTATGGTAATTCGGGTCAGTTTTGAATACCCGAAACAAGTATTTCCAATTGATTTTAAAGTATTCGGTAATTCAATTGTTTCTATGCTGCTCTGCTGAAAAGCGACACCCTCTATTATCTCGATCCCTGAAGGTAAGACAATGCTTATTATTTGGTCTTCATGGAGGAATGCACCGTCGTTCACCCGTTCGACCGTTCCGGTATAAGCCCATTTACCCTCTTTGGTATTTTTGTCGTATGTACATTGCTCGTCAAGAAACGTGCAGTTTTTACCCCCGAAACGAGGGCCATATGCACCATTATTCCACCCAAGTTGTTGGTGTGCCGTATATTCGATATACTTCATCTGTTTGACAACCAGTTTTCGCATTATGGTGCGTTCGTCGTCTGAAGCGAATACCAGTATCCCGCTTTCCGGTTCGCTGATCGCTGCCGGATCGTCGGGAGCGGAAACAGAGATTTTCTTACCGGTTTTATCTACCGTAACCTTGTATCCGCTGTGCGAAATGCATGCGATGGAAATTTGTGCGTTCAAAGGATTCGTCAATTCGTAGTTTACTACTGCCGTTGTACCTGCGCTACAGTAAACCGTCATCTCTTTCACTTTGTCGGTTCCCGAGACGAACAAAAGGTCGAATTTGTCTTTGTAGTAAGGCAGTTTTATCTGTTCGCCGTTTTCAGACAGTGTCAGAACGAGATAATCCGGATCGGAATTGTCAACATCGCTGAACATCGAATCTCCGTTCTGGCCGGGATCGCCCGTAGCCCGATCCAGTTTCGTCCACATTTGTCCCCCGTCGTAAGAGATATACCAATAACCGTCTTCCCTGATCTCCAACTTAGGGGTGATGCCGTTATCGCCTTTGTTTCCGTTATCGCCTTTGAGGGATTCCAGCCATTCTTCTTCGGTGCCCCGATAACCATTTTCGACCGCCAGTTCATAGGCCGATTTGCCGTCGTTGCCATTACTTCCGTTGAGCGATGCAAGCCATGCTTCGAGCGTGCCCCGGTAGCCTTTCTCGACTGCCAGTTCGTAGGCCGACTTGCCGGCCATACCTTGTGCCATGACCCGATCCCCACGGTCGTCCGTCAGCCATTCACCGTCGAACGTCCAATAATAGATGCCGCCATCCTGTTTGATCCCGATCACCGGCGCCGTACCTTGCTGGCCGTCTTTTCCGTGGTATATCGTTACAGGACCGCTTTTGATGAAGGTGATCGTGTAGCCGATCGTTTTCCCGTTTTCTACTACCGGGGTTACACCGGTCACGTAATCGTTGCCCTGCAATGCTTCTACGATCAGTTGAAGGGAGGTTATATTGGTGTTCATCCGGCTGCACAACTCTTCGAGCGCGGCCAGACGCGAATCTATATACTCGCTCTTGTTCCATATGGCGATTTCGTCGTACTCCGTACAGGAAATCAACGACAATAAGCCAAAAATCATACAAGTTATTATCTTCTTCATGACATTTCCAGATTAAAAATTAATTCCCATTCTAACGATGAAACAGTGGTTCCTGACATGTTTGTATCCTACTTTGTGGTTATCTTCCCCGTACATCGTGTCGGTTTTGTCGATATCGATAAGTCCTGTATGGTAATCCGCTCCGATAATGAAGCGACCGAACGCAGCATCGACCCCGCACGAAACGCCCATGTCGTGGCGTGAAAATCCACCTTCCTTTTTAAAGATGGAGATTTTTTCATCTTCAACCTCACGTTTCCCGCCTATACCGACTGCGTAATATAATCCTGCGAACGGTATAAATGCAAAGTGTTTTCCTAACGCGACGGTGTAGTCGATACCCACAGGGATCTGTATGTAATTCATCGTGGTACGACTGTCGTCGAATCCGTTGACTTCGTATCCTTTGTTTATAAAGCTCACTCCTGTTCGCAGGTAGAACGGCAGTTGCCGGCTGAGCCTGACCCGGTCGGTTACGCCGATTTCGTAACCCGGTTTTGCCGATGAGGTCAGTCCGTAAGAGGTGATCCACGAGGTACAGTATCCAGCGTGTACACCGACGGTATTTGCCGGATACGAACGTACCGGCTTTACATCGACGGTTGTCGGTGTCGATGTTGCAGGAGGGGCTATTTCCTTATCCGCAGGTGCTTTGGCCAGGATAGTTTGTAAAGACTCGGTGTTTTCGGCTTTGTATGATGGAGCCGCTTCAGCTTGTTTTTCGCAGTTTTTCTCTACGACATGCAGATAGAGCGTGATATTGACGCTGTTGCGCAGATCGGGAAAGAAGTGCTCCAACATATAATTATACGGTTTACCTTTCTGCAAATCCATCAACTGCTTTTTACGGCCGTCGACGATGTGTCCCTTGTCATCGTAAATCCATAGCGGAGTATGGTCGAGAATGTCCAATACTTCGTTACGTCCTGCCATGTCGGATGCTACGACTTGCTCCCGTAGCATGTTCCATGCGACACCTTCGGCGTGATGTTCGATCAGATGGGGAGGAACGTTTCCTTCGCGGACAAGATAGGCTTTCAGCTCTTCCGCCCGCCGGGCCGCCAATTGTTCGTTTGCCTGCACCGCTCCGTCGGGAGAGGCATATGAACGGATGACGATCTTTTCTACACGGTCGTTTTTTAATGTCGCGCCGATCGAATTTAAGAAATACTCCAGCTGTGACCGATTGTCCCGGAATGAAGGATCGACATTACGGTACCCGCGGCGATAATAGATTTTTATAGAATCCGCCGCTTCCTGTGCCTGCACGCTTCCAATGGTCAATGCACAGGTAAATAGAAAGAATAAGATTTTTTTCATTCGACATTCAAATATCATCGGATTAATACTTCTAACCAACGATAAACTTGGATGTTATCCTTTGTATCTATCTTGTTTAAACGTTCCTCTGAACGCCTCGGACGAATAATACATGGTATAAAACCATATAACGGCACATATGGGCAATCATAATTCTTTGATTATAAAAATATTATATATTAATCTTGTACATATACTAAAAACGATATAAATTTGTAGTTGAAAACCAACGTTTTAATCAACGTATAAACACATAAAGGAGGATAGTTATGGCGGCTTTC
>ULVM01009935.1_pt1 | contig 28331 bp, 30 predicted proteins | sample 1959451 | NCBI WGS metagenome assembly ULVM01 (sample SAMEA4835786, study PRJEB28245) | human gut metagenome | biome: gut microbiome; material: fecal sample | place: Denmark | collected 2008
ATCTTTTCAGTAGCTGCCATAGCGTCAGTTCATTCCGGGGATGGTACACTGAATGACGAACGTACTCGCCTTGAACTCGTCGATGGCCGCTTTTGCCGCTGCCTCTCCGGCACCCTTCGGGTCGTAAAAGTTGTCGTATGACTTCTTCAAGTCGGCCGCCAGTTTCAACGACAGCACGGAGTAGTTGAGCTTGATTACGTTCGACTCCGTCACTTGGATATACTGGTCGTCGCCCGTGTAGACATCGACGAGATCCTGCACGGGCAGGTACTGCGGGGTGTTGTTGTTCTGGAAGAGGAACTCGATGTACTTGTCGCCGACCTTGGCCCCGGAGTAAGGCGAATTGGCCGTCACCACGGTCTTGATGGATGATCCGCGCAGCACCTGATCGAGCGGGATGTTGATCGGCACGCCGATACGGCTGCCGTTCCGCGTGAGGTAGTAGGTCGCGGCGAACCCGCTAACCGTCGGAGCTTTCTCCGTGCTGTATTCGGGCAGGGCATCTTCCATGACGATACGCCCGGTGTAAGGGACTGCCGCCGTCGTCACGGTGCCGTCGGACTTGAACGTGATGGAAGCAGTAGCGAGGAATACCGTGCGACCGCTGTCGTCCGAAGCCATGCGGATAGTATCGATTAATCCGGTAACGGCCGATGCGGAAACCTCGGTGATGGAAACGAATCCGCTCACAGAATCTTCGATCTCCTGCACGGTGACATTTTGTGCGACCACAACGCATTTTTTATTCGCATTGATCGCCGCGACGATGTTTTTTGCGACTTGTCCCTGCGGGTTGAGTCCTTCGGTCGGCGGGTTCAGGTAGCCTTCGTAGTTGAATGTAAACACGTCCGCTTTCTCATTCCACCCTGTTTTTTCGGCATCGGTCACGAGCCGATGCGTTGCGTCGGCCGTGAGCTGGGCAAGAGAGGTGACATTGCCCCAGCCGAGCGCCGACCATGTCTTCGTGCCGTCGCCGACCTTGTATTTCAGTGGCGAACTACCCCGGATAAGTCCGTACTCGCCGTCGAGCAGGACGGGATTCGCTGCCGTCCATTCGGCTTCGGTGCCCGTTACGAATTTGATGCGGGATTTGAGCAGGATTTCCTGCAATACCGCTAAAGTTTGATTTTCTGCCATGATATTGTGTATTTAACTGTTGCTCTTCAGGTCGGCCGGGCTGTATCCGCCGAGGATCAGGCGGTCGTTTTTTTTGATGTAGTCGCCCGCGGATGCCACTGCGGGGAATCTATCGTATCGTTTCCTTGTTACAACGCCGTCGGTTCTATTTACCAGATAGTAGATTTGGTAAATTTTGATTGTTCCGTCTTCCTCCGATGTTTCGAATATTCCTGTAAATAATTGATAGCCCCCGTCTGCTTTTTGAACTTGAATAATAGATTGTTGGGGGAGTTCCGCCCTTTCTTTTATGTAGATATTCGCCGTAATGCCTTTTTCGAGCTTTTCCATAATCTTGAGGCAGGTGGCAGGATATGCAGAACTCGTGAGGTCGATAATATCGTATGAGGCATTGATTATCGTGGCAATTATCGCCTCTCCGTAGGCTGTCTGCTTAAAATTGTCTGATGGGCCAAACCAAAGGAATAGCCCTGTTTTGGCGGGGAAGCATATGCTTTTTATCTGATTTAAAAAATTATCATCGGGGATTGTCAAGGTGAGTTCCCGGCGAAGCTCTCCTTTGCACATGCGCCTGCGCGATAACGGGATGAATACTTCGAGCGAGTATTCATCAACCTGACGGCAGTCTTTGTAAACTCCGTCAATGCGGGACGCTTTGAAGTGGGTTGCTCCATCTGTAAAATAGTCGATGGTGAAATCGATTCCCGCGTCCGGAATTGCCGCTTTTACAAGAGTACCGTCACTTTGCCGTTCATAGAATGTTTCTATGTAGGTAAGGTCGGTAAGTATGTTCCAGCGTCTATACGATGTCATGGTTCTTGTTTTATGCAAAAATATTTGATTGCTGTCGCTGCGGAAAGGACAACTTTATTCCCGCCGTATTGATGGAATTTGCCAGAAATCGGTCGGGAGTTCAGGTTCCGGAAGTTCTGCCCGGTCATAATAATTGGCTTCATCTTTTTCTGACAAATGGTATTTGAAGGTGTAGCTGTTTAGGGCGGCCTCTTTGTGTTTGACTTCGTACTCCGTGACGATTATTTGTTTCCACTCCCCGTCTGCGTATAGGTAGCGATTGCTGGAGTGCAGAAACTCCTGCCATTGCCGGGCTATGCTGCTCGAACTGATGTAACCTGTGTTTTGCTGCCAGATTGATGTGTAATCGTTGCTTAATTCCGCTTCGCGGCCTTGATTGATGAACGTGTCGACCTCGCCTTCTGGAAGTAATGTCGAAAGTCCGGATGCGATTATCGTGTCGAATCCGCCGAGCGAGTTTTGGAATAAGAAACAGCGGTCTCGAAAGTTGCCCGACCGCAAAATATATCGCTGGGCAAAAGGGTAGTTCTTTGCACCTGCCGTATCGGGTTCAGAGACGGAGTTCGCTCCCAATCCGTAGATGTCGTATGCAATCGGTGTCAGTTCTTCCGAAACGCAGATATTACGCCAGAGTAGCTCGAACGAAACGTTGATCCGGACGATGCCTTCTTCGGATGCTGTGAAAATGTCCTGTGTGCGCTCGATTCCTTCGGCTGTATATAGGCGCGACTTGATTCGCAGAAATTGCGGATCTCGATTGAGTTTTACCACCGATAACCATTGCGGTTGCCATGCCGGCATGGTGACGATTTGCCCTTGCCAAGTCAGAAAGTTTCTGGCCCACCAATCCAGCCCTACTTTGCGAGGAGCTGCAACCCCGCCGGCAATGACCTGAAAACGATATGTTTTGGTTGTCGCCGTGTCGGTCAGCGTTATATACAAATATGTAAAGTCGGTAACGCCGGTTTGTCGTGGAAATTCACATTCCAGCAGGGTATGGACGATGTCCCGCAGGTTGATCGTTATCAAACTCTCTGCATCGTAATAAAGCGTCAGTTTGTCACATATAGTTGCATCATCAAGTCTTACTGTCATGTAAATACAAGTCAGGCTTGAATTTTTGTTCCTGATGATCATTTTCCCCAAATTCTCAGAAAACTGACAAATTTCGGGCTTCTCGATTATTTCGAAGGTATCTACCATTGGCTCGGCTTCTATTCTCGGACAAAAATATCTACATGACGCGCGGACTGAAAGGACATTACACTTCGACCAACTCCGCATTCGAGTGAAGGATATCGTGAGTGGTATTACCGGTTATTTCAAGGGTTTTTATCAAATAACGCACGTTGAAGACCAACACTTTGACCCAGAGGCGTAGGTTTGCAATATCTGATGCGGTCAGGTTGAGATCGACTTTAAGCATTTCTTTGTCCCGTGCCAGCCACTCCGCGTAGGGTTTATGGAATCTGTTGTACAAACCATTTTCCCCTCCAATTGCAAGGGAGTACTCGCTTCGGTCTTCGCTGCCAGCAGAAAGATCGGGAATACCGCCCTCGAAATAATATCCTTTATCCGAAAAATTATTTTTGATCAGCAAGCCGATATACACTTCTGACGGGCGATTGCCGCCTGCGGTGGGAAAATCTACAATAGGAGTTATGGCGTTCAGTCCAATTGCTTCTTCGATCGATCCGTCAGCATGTATTTGCTTTGACGGGTATACGGCCAAAGGAACGCATTTCGGACATGTGAAGTCGATCGAACAGTCGTAGTTCTGATCTTCCGAGTCGGCAGCCGGTTCCATTTTCGTAAACCCGGCTTGATGTACGATATCCAGAGTGGCTATTGGTGTCGTATATTTGTTCCATGCGGCACCGCGTCCTGAATAATAGAGCAGAGCGTCGATTTTCTTACCTGAATAGATATCCCCGGTTTGGGCCAGTCTGATATTTTTATAGTCGGGAGACACCCTGTATTTGTTGATGATGTCCTGCAGAGAATAGCTTTCGATAATCTCATCAGTTGGCTCTTGGCCCAAATCCTCTTCGTAGGACTTGGTGTAGTTGTCATCCTCGTTACGGAATGCGAGGGTATAGCCTTTCTTTTCATAGGCGGGGAGCGAATAATTGTCGCTGACTTTGGCCGTCCAGTCTACAAATTTATTGCTTGCGAGAATCGACTTGTTACTCATCAGGAAATACTTTTTCCCGGAAAAAAACAACGTGCAGCAAGGTATTTTGAGTAGACTGATAAGAAAATCGCTCAAGTCCATGTCCGGCATCGAGTCGGCAAGATCGAGCGTACATTGGGTAGGATATAACCCCGGCCGGGCACCGGGCGATGTATCTTTTACCCCGTATCGGTTGTCGTATTCGGAACTTTTGTAAAGTCCGAGGATCGCTAACATATTGAGGAGTTTTTCGAGTTCCGGTTCCCCCAGCTCTAACTCCGGAAGGATTTTATCGAGGATATAACGTACTTTGATCGCTGGGACAACATAAGGCCGGGTGGTGTAAAGCCAGTTCGCATATTTATCGACCGTTGAGCATTCTGCTTTCGTCGGCCCCGACGTCACATACTCGATCGAGGCGCTCATTGCCTTGCGCATAATCTGGGGCAGGCCGAACTCGTCATATAGTCCTTTACGGGCGTTTTCTACCATCGTCGAGAATTTGATGTCCTCAAATCCGGAGAATGGGATGTCGGTCAGCTTTCCTGTGACGATGTGGTCGAATTCAGCCCCGACGAATGAGTATTGTAAGGACTTATCGGAGTAGTCGTCATATTTCAGTTCACCCTGAAATGCGACTATGCCATTGAATAACGCCTCGCAGGCGGCAGTCTTGCGTGACGGCCGCCGCCGGATGCCGGGTGTGAATCCGAAAAATTTGCAGTTTTTAGGCGACAGTTTGAATTCAACATTCGTGGAAACGGCCACTGGCACCCTGTCATCTTCAAAGATCGGATTGTCCAGTGTAAATGTCACATCCTGATCAGGCTGTACATCGAGGATTATGCCCTCGGATCGGAATTGTATCATCGTTTTTTGCCTCCAATTTGCCCACGTTCCCGCGTGCGGTTGTACTCTTTCATTTTCGCAACGATTCCGTTCTCGCCCAGCATTGTCACGTAGGCAAGAATCGGATTCTTCAGCACGTCGCATAGACGATCGACGGCCGCGATGAATTTGCCGGCCGTGCCTGCGTCCAAAGAGGAAAGCCCCGTGTCTGTTGTGTCGAATGACGGGATATCTCCTGTTGGGCCACCGGATACGAATCCGGGTGCCGGTGTATTTTGCCGGTATACGGCATTGAAATCGAAGCTGCCGAGTGTCCCCTGTCGGCGGGCCGCTTCGATCGTGTTCAGTACGGGAATCAACGAGGGGTTATCCATTGCGGCCGCTGGAACGACATACTCCTTCCCGTTTTCCGATACCAGCACCGTCGGCGATGAGATGAAGCCTCGTTTATCCGGAGAATAACGGGCGTTGAATTTTTTGCCGTCCTGCATCCGCTCGATGACCTGACCACCCTCTTCGGCACCGGTCGTTATTGGGGTTGATGCAATCATAGCGATTTGTGCAGCACCCATTGCAGCGGTAATTGCAGCCATAATATAACCAGCAGGCGGGCCTATTGATAAAGCCGCCGTAACGCCCAATGCCGTATTTATAATCGCCTTAGTAAGGCTCATGGCCTTTTGTCGTTTTGCCTGCTTGAGCTGTAATTCCTCTTGTTTGGCTTCGAGATCTGCAGCCATTCGATCCTCCTCTGCTTGGGCTTGCTCTTCGGTCATCAGTCCGGCTTTGACGCGCTTCTCGTTGGCTTTTTTCTTCTTATCCTGATTTTTCTGATATTTCTTTAATTCAGCGTTTTCCTTTTTGGTCATCATATTGTCGTAGGTAGTATATACCTGCAGCGCCATTTCTGTAGCTGCACAAATCGCTGTCATGGCGGCATGTATTGCATACAATTGATCTTCTGTTGATCTTGCCTTACCTTCAATTACATCGAAGAATTTTTCCCAGTCATCTTTAGATAAACCCATAATTATTGGGTTGTCAGTAGCGAATGAAAATGTCTTTTCCTGTTCGGTATTGATGGTTTTCATTAAGGCCAAGAAAGCCGCTTTGATATCCGCGAAGCGGTTGACGAGCTTTTGTTTCTCTTGCTCCGAAAGGATTTTCGTGTCAAGCTGGATGCCGTCGAACATTCCGGACTCGATGAGCGTTTTTAATTGAGCAGAGAGTTGAGTCAGGTGTTCGAGTTCCAACCGGGACTCTTCTTCCGCTTGGGCCTTCCGTAGCTGTTTACGTTCTGCGGCCGTGCCTTGGAAGTCGATAAGTTCCTGCTTGTGGCGATTCTTGAGTAGTTTCTTTTGTAGCTCATGGGTTTCCTCTTCCCTTTTCAGCCGATCGTCGATCTCGTCGAGCCGAATTTTGGTGATGTTGCGCTGGTGTGCTTTCTCCAGAGCCTCCAGTGCCGCGGCGTTGCCTGCGTACTTCTTTTTCTTCTGTTCGTAGTCGGCGTTCTCCTGCTTGATCCTGTCGGTTTCCGACTGCTGGAGAAGTTTGTTTATCTCCTCTTCTTTGGCTGCGGCCGCCTTCTTCTGTTCAAGTCGTTTGTCGGCGAGTTGGTTCTGGATTTTGAGCCGCGCTTCACCGTCATCGACATTTTTCGCAAGGCGCTTCTCCAGCGCTGCGATTTCCAGTTTCAGCAGCTCCTCGTTGAATTGGGACGCGGATACGATTTCTCCGTTCTGATATTTCTCCTTGAGCCTCAGCTTCGCAGTCAGGAACTCTTTGTCTTTTTCGAGCGACCACTTGCCCGGATCGTCCGGGTCGGTGGGCGTTGTGTTCGTGGTCGTGGAATCCTCTGTCTTGAGAGGTGTTTCGACCTTGCCGTAAATGGTGTCCAGCATCGAGAGGGCCTGCTGCCCTTCGCTCACGGTATTGCTTAATTCTGTGGTGATTTTTCGTATTGCAGTATACCGGCCGTGAGGATTCCACCTCGAACCGGTGAAGTTCATTCCCAGATTCTGCAGTTCCTTGTTAAGGTCGTAAACTGCCTGACGTTGTTTTGCAGAATCGTCTCCGGCCGCTTTTATCTTACCCGTGAAATCGACAACTGCGGCGGCGATCAATCTCTGCTTATCGGCGGTGAGCGACGATTCGTCGCCCCATTCTTTATACTTGGTCGTGATTTCGGCGATCGCCTTTTTCATGGCTGTCATCTCATCTCCGGCGATGCGTTCCGCTTCCTGCTGCCGGAATTTGAGCTTGATGTTCTTTTCCAATTCGGTGTTTACCGACTGAAGCGCGATGGCGATATCCTCGTTGGTACTTTTCTCGGTGAGCAGCTTCGGAAGGTACTTGCCGTACCTCTCGTTGATGATCATGATCGCTTCGGCCCGTTCGCGGCTCCCGGAGGCTGCGCGGGTCGCTGCGTCCTGCAATTCGTTGAGCTTCCGTTTCTCGTTGTCGATTTCGACCGCGGCTTCGGCGGCCATGTTCCTGACCTGCTCGTGGGTTTTGAAAATCTTGTCGCTGAACAGAGTTACCGCACCGATGGCGACTGAAATTGCTGTCGCAATCCAACCCCACGGCCCGGCCTTGACGACGCTGTTGAATACCTGTGTTACCAGCGTTGCCTGCTTCGTAATGGCGATATACGCAACATGAGCTGCTCGGTAAATCACCATCGCCTTGTGTGCAGCAAACATTATGGTTTTGTAGGCTGCGACGGCCGCAACGATTGGGATAATCGCTCCTTTTGTCTGGTATAAGAATTTCACAAGACCCGTCAGCGCCTTCAGAAAGGTTACGGTGATCGAGGTTGTCGAGGTGAATGCCGGATTCAGTGTTTCGCCGAGGAGTACGGCCTGTTCATGGAGCGCTTTCTTTTGCTTTTCGTATTGGGCCGTGGCTCTTTCGTTTTTGGTGTTGAACTCTTCGATGACAGATGTGCCGGTTTCGAATGCATGATTGGCGATTTCCTGCTGCCGACGCAGCTCGTCGGTATTGGCCGCCAGAACGCCCAAGACCTGCACGCTACGTTGCCCGTCGAGTTTCATCGAGTTCAGGGCGTTTACGATCGACTGCATGCCTTGTCCAGACTTGCCCATACCCTCCAAAACGCGGATAAATGCCTCGTTCATATCTTCGCCCATGAGCTTCTGAAATTCGCCGAGGCTCATCTTGGCAATTTTGGCAAAGACCTCTGTCCGCTTGTACATGGCGGTAATCACCTGCCCGTAGGAGGTGCCTGCCGTTTCGGCCTGCTGCCCCAATTTGTCAAGGGTGCCGGCGAGGCCGAGGACGGACTGAATCGAGATATTTACGTTCGGCGCCGTACCGGCCGCCCTTTTTGCGAAGTCAACGACAAAACCCTCGGCCGCCGTGGAGGCCATGCCGATTTCGTTGATTGCCGAGCCGACCTTGAGCATACTCTGCTCGATGCCGTATTGTTCTCGGAGGTGGAAAATATCGACGAGTTTTCCGATCTGCTGGATGGCGGCTTCGGCATTGCCGCCGAGGTCTCGGCCGAGGGCGACCCCGATTTTATCTCCGGCACGGGCGAATTCGATCAGGTTTTGCTTGCCTTCGATACCGAGTTTACCTGCGACTCGCACAATGTCAAGCAGTGAGTTGTGGGTGGTGCGGGTGTCTATCTTCTTCAGTTCTTCCGATACTTCGCGGATCTCCGTTTTTGTTGTTGAAGTGGTCTTCTGGGCATCGGTCAGAGCTTCGTCATACTCCAGAAAGGCGGCACGGGCTTTCTTGGTGCCCATGACTGCAAACGACATTGAGGCGAATCCGGCCGTGATCGCGCCGAAGAACTTGCTGAACCCGCCGGCCATCCGTTGCACGTCGTTCCCCGTGTCGCGTGCTGATCCTTTGAGCGTCTTGATGCGGGCATCGACCTGCTTTAATTCAGCCCGATATTTTTCCCATTCCGTTGTGCCCGGAATCGCATTGTTGAAAACAGCGCGTAGACGCCTTTGTTCTTGTGTCAGATCAGAGATGGTCAGAGTGTCCAGCTTCATCTCGGAGCGAAGCTGCTGCATTTGCTCTTTGTTGGACTTGATGATCGCAGCATTTTTCTTGATTTCAGCTGCATTTTGCCGATATAATTCGGTATTCTCTTTCCCTTCGGCTTTAAGTCGACGCTGTTCCTGCCGAAGCTCGAAATTTGCGTTCGCGAGATCTCTTGTTTGTCGGCTTAAATCTCCGATCCGTTTTTGGGATTCGTCACCATTTACAATGATGTTGAGTCTTAAATCTTCATCCCGAATTGCTTTTCCCATATTCCTAATCCGTCAGTTGTTGCTTGATTTCTGCAACAACATCGTCGGTCAGGCCGTACATCAACCGGGAAGCAATCGACTCGTAGTGTCCGTAAGCGAAACGGGTGTGAATCTTGCGGGCACGCCGGACGAGCTTGGAACCATAGCGCAGAACCCGCATGTCGAGGAACCGTTCTTCGATCGTGTGCTGGTAGGTCATTGTCGCCGACATCTCGCCCTGTTCGGAAACAGACATCGAACGCTCATTGACCAGCCGGCCGGTGCGGGTACGGAGCTTCGTTGCCAGCACTGTATTCTGGTTCTTCAGCCAGCGGTTCGACTCGTCGAGCAAAGTGCGCCGTATGTACTCTCCTTTGACAGTCATTTGTTGCAGTTTGCAACAAAAGTAGCCGCCCGAAGGCGGCTACAAAGGACAGGGAAAATCGGCTATTTCCCGGTCGGGAGGCGGAAGACTTCCTGCCGCCGTCGGTCGGCCTGCATCCGTCTTCTCTGCAGTTCGGCCCGTTCTGCGGTCAGCCGGGCAATCATTTCGCTTTGCGACTTGATGGTCGCGAGTAATCGGCCGATGTGGTCGAACTCGCCTCGTGACATCGATACGGTATCGGATCGGCTATTCATCGTTCGTCCTCCCCGGTTAGTTTGCAGTTGATATCCGCGACGATCAGTTCGGCGAGGTTTGACCAGAAAGCCGGAAGCACACCGTCCAGTTCGTGAAATATACGCCAAACGGTCTTGCCCGATTCGGGACTCGGAGCTTCGCCGCTGATGTAGTTGTCGAGGTGTTGGGCGGCTTCGCGCACGCACCGGTAGGCTTGCAAGAGCTGGGAGTTGGCCGTCAGCCGGGCGGCCGGTTCTCCGGTGAGGGTCTTATTCATGGTGCGCCTTGTTTCCTTTATTGCAGAACTGTTTTTCGGCGGCACGGAGCGCAGCCCGTCCGATCATGTGCTGGATGTCGAACAGCATAGCCCGTAACTCACCCTCGATACGGGAGTGTCGTCCGGGAGCGTATGTTCCGGGATCGGAACCTCGTTCGGCGTACTTTGAGAGGATTTTGAGGGCGAGATTCACATCTGCCATTGCGCGGTACACGCTGCTGTGCGCCTGAATCAGCACGGGATTGATGTTGATTTTCATAGGTGGAAGTCATTAGTTATTTTGGCAGAAATTGAAAACGGTTCTGCCTTTCCCGTTGACTTCCACCTGATAGGCAGTGGGCGCATTAACGCACCACACGGGGGTACAGAACCGTATAATATAGGCATAAAAAATGCCCGTGATGACGAGCAGAACCCGCCTATCAGTATGGAAGTCACCACAAATGTAGTGAATTGATTTGATTTCACAAAAATTCTTGCGAAAATCTGTGCTGTGCGCCTGAATCAGCGCGGGATTGATAGGGACATGCCCCATCGGGTTTTGGTTGTTTTTCATAGTGAGGTTTAGACATTAAACCGTTAAACAAAAAGTGGTTCGCCTTTCCCGCTGTCTAACACCTCACAAAGGCTTGCCGGGGCATTAACCATCCGGCACGGGGGTACGAAACCACTATAACTGTACAAGCATAAAAAATGCCCGCACGTTCGACGGACATCATCCGCCTTTGTGAGAAAAATGTTAGACATCACAAATGTAGTGAACTTTTCGGAAGATGCAAAAAAACGCCCCGAAAAAATCGGGGCGGAATAGTACCACATGATGTTTTGACCGTTACAGGGAGGCAGTTGCGAGTTCTTCTCCGATTTTATGAATTTCGGTCAGAATCATCCTTTCTCTTTCCGGGGATGGCTTTTTTGATCCGCTGATATATTGTGCAAGGAGACTTTGAGCGATCCCCAACCGACGCGCTACAGCCGACGCATTCAACTCGGGATGCGCCATGAACAGCCTATATAAGGCAGGCTCGTTTCGCGCCCGGAAAAATCCGTCGAAGCTCAAATCCTCGTCGATCTCCGGCCAGTGGATGCCGAAAGCGTCGGTTTCATAATTTTCCCGTTGTGCGGGTGTTGCATATTTCAGCCGGGGATACTCGTCGAAATTCTCGTGAGATTCCCGCCCGTCGGCAGTTCGTATCCATACCGCAGTATCGGTAAGCCATATTTTTTCGATTTGCACCATAGCTGCTACCTGCTTTTGTTGAAAAATTTGTTCCAGTGTTCGGCAATCACCTCTTTGTTTTCTTCGATTACCGATTCTGCCATCTTTATTTCGGACGGTTTTAGTCCGTGGTTTTCGACCATCTCTACTGGATTGAGCAGGAATTTTGCTCTGATATTGCCTTTTACGACATGGACATGTATCGGCTCGTGGTCATTAGCGTAAAAGAGGAACCGGAATCCGAACAGGATAAAGATAGTAGGCATTTTTTCATTTTTTTCGTTATGCAAATATAGGTAATAAATTTATTACCCGCAAATCTATTACCGGAAAAAATAGAAACCGCCCCGAAAAAATCGAGGCGGGTGCATAGAGGTCGGGATCGTTCGCGGGGATGTGCTCTTCCGGGATCATTTTACTTTTTCACCTTCGGGGAAGATGAAAGATAGCCGGCCAGCAGCCATGCGAAAAGTAAACCTATGCCTATTGCTCCGAACATATCAGATCGAGATTTGTGTCAGTTCATGTCCGAGGTCGTGCCGCGCGGCCCCGATCTCCTTCCGCCGCTCGATAATCACCTCTTTGTTCTCTTCTATGCCCATGAGAGCGTGTTTTTATTCCCGAGGCATCGTGCAGACGTTTTGTTTCTGCTACGAATATAGGAATAAAATCATTCTCTTTCGAATAAAAAAGGAATATTTTTATTCCTACAATTATTTTGCCGGAGTTCAGAATTCGATCTCGATCATCCAGCCGACCCAGCTCCCGAATACTTTGTATACCGGAACCGTATTTGCAACCTTGATTGTCATGCCGGCCAAACGGGGACAGGCGTTATATCCCAGCGTGTCCGCCCGTAACGTTTTCAAAATCATATCGACCGTAGCGAGCATCGACAGATATTGTTCGAGTTCATCTTTATCGGTACGCTGTCCGGCCATTGCCTTTTCGAGGACGAAGATGGCGGCCGGGAGTTGATCCTGATAGGAGTTCGATGTTTCTCCTGTTTGCCGTAGTGATGGATAGGCAATCACGACCTGACGGCCGTCGGCGCTCTTGAGCCGCTCGGTTCCGTGCGTGTCATCGACAACGGGGATTACCTCGTTCTCCGTTACACGCATATTGACCAGATATCGTAGTAGGTTAATGAGTTTTTGCATTGCGTTTTGCTTGCTTTACGTTGTGGTGTAGAATCTGGAATATAGTATATAGGCCCTCTTCGTCGATGTCGTTCAGCGTGCCGAGTGCCCGATCCCGTGCCAGTTCGTAGGCTACATCTGTCAATGTGAACTTCGGGCCGGTATCGTGGGCAGTTTCCTCGCTGCTGAAGATCGTGCGCATGTCGATCTGTTCCCCAGCCACAACTATCGTCCCGGTCTGGAGAAATTTGACGCAGGCGGAGAACCACATGAGAATCGTCTGTTTCTGCCACGGAGCTAGCCGGCGGGCACGGCATACGTCCCGCTCAAAAGTCTCGTGACGGATGGGGACGATACACCGGCCGGCCCGGTTGGCTTGCTTCGAAGGCTGTCGATACAGGAAAGCGATCATCCGGTCGAGGGCCGCGGGTTGCCGGGTGTTCAAGAATTCGTCGCGGGCGATCAGGGCATTCCGAAATTCCACGAGAATCAGGTCTTGCAGAGCGTCGGCCGGCCCACGCAAACGATGGCTGCCGATATGGATTTCGGGCAGCGGATTATGTATGGTGTCGAATGTCGGGAGCAGACCGTCCTCGGTGTCGGTAAACAGCCAGCCGAGGAGGTTTTCGCAAAGCAGAAAAATGTTGGCATTCTTCTGTTCGGCAACGGCTCGATTGAGTTTTTCCCACATTACCGAACGCCATGTCCGTTTGATACCGAGGAGAAGATAGAGGACGCGCACATGAAACTCAAGCGGAGATATGAGGCCGGATTCCATATCCCAAAGCAGGCGCATCGTAACGCGGGCTTGTTCCGGTGTCATCTCGCTCCATTTCGAGGGGATTTCCCTGCATACGCCGATAGCGGGTATTTCGATCGTATTCATTATTGAACAGAAAAGAATTTGTTTCGGGGATCGTTGTCCGGTAGAAGAGAGTATTTTTCCGCAGTAGCCGATAAAGCCTCGTGAAACTCTTCGAGGGCGGTTGCCGCCTGATGATCGAGGGCTGAAAGGTAGAATTTCAACGCATCGGTGGAGGGGGTCTTTCCGGCTCCTTTACCCTGAAATGAATCTGTAAACCGCTGCGAGATTCCAATCGGGAATACGGACACCGAAAGTCTCTGGACGGCTATCACCATCGCCTTCAGAGCTACAAAACGCCGCGCTGCAAGAGCCATGTCTGAATCTATGTCTGACAGGAGCGACATATAACGATCTCCGGCAATCGGCCTCACAAAGCGCTGCTGCACTTCGAGGATGAAGGGTATAAGCGTATAGAAGGTGTAGAACGAGCCATCGAGCGGGTAGATGCTTTCGAATTGGTCGAGGGTACGGAGAATCGACTGTTGTTGCTGGGTGCGCAGCGGCGAGTCCTTCCACTCTTTGATGTCCGTTTGCTCAAGGAAGAGATACAATTCGTCGAGCGTTCGGAAGAATGTATCGCGCAGAACCGCATCGTCCTTCTCGATCTGCCATGCCCACGGCAGTTTTTCGTTTTCGCTGATTTTTACCTTTCTGCCGCTGTCCTCATGGCTCACGAGGTTTCGCTGGTAGAAGTGATGCATGGCTTTATACGCCACCGGCAACTGAACCCGCCGTACGAGCATGTCTTCCGGATCATCGGATGACACTTCCGGATCATATTCGTCCGTCATATACCGGGAGTGTGCCCGGTCGAATGTAGCTTTCCCGATCAGTTTGATAACTTCGTTTTGGGCCAGCACGATATCCTCGCTGATCCCGGTGAAGTCATTCGCCTTGTACCATGTGCCGGTGAGATTGTATAGCTCTGCGGAGCCTTTTTTCGTTTTATTGAAAATCATGGCGTCAGTTTTTTATGCGGTCATTGGGGGATGTCTCGCTTTCGGTCAAAGGTTTGCTGTGATAGAAGTCGAGTTGTAAATCAGTGTCGGGGAAATTAAAGCGGATGGCTTGGTTGATGGGTTCCAAAATGTCGTATGTGGGTTTGGCGGTGTTCGACATCATGAAGAGTTTGTAGGCGTAAAGCATTTCGGAACCGGATGCGAGCTTCCCGGCAACCATGATGTTCGACAGAGATGCATGCAGACCGAGGCCGGATGTGATTGCCGAGCTGGCCGCCTCCATGACTTTGAGTTGCGATTCGATGAAGTCTTTAATTTTCTGGTCTATCGCCTCTACCTTCCAGATGTTGGTTTGTTGCGAGAGCGGGTCGAAAACATCCACTGTGTGGAAGAATTTTCCGGCATTCTTGGCCCCAGATAACACTTCGGTCAGCTTGGTAAGCATGGTTGCCGTGAGTTTGCCGATCTCCTCTTCTACCTGTTTATCACTCCATGCCGGATTGTTCTTGCGGATGTACGTGCGCTTCTTCTCCCAATATCCGTCTGGAGAATGAACATGATACGCAGCGTTGAACCCGTTGTCGGTAACGTATTTGAATATGGCCGGAACTTCGGAGCCTCGCATGATCCAGCGCAGAGTTCCCCAATATTCCGGAATCGAATAGAAATCCCGTGCGAACGAGTAAGACGAGTTGTAAGCTGCCGAAGCGGGGTATCTGGCCGGGTTGCTGCTGTCGAATACCGGGTAGGTTTGGATGCCGGTGTCGATGCAATCGTTCTCGAAGTTCCCGACGAAAATGTGCCTTACGTCCTCAAGACGACGGGTGGCGGCCCATTCGAGGCGGGCATTTTTCGCAGACACAAACTCCAGAGCTGCGATTCGCGGCCTTTGGCCGGAGATCCGTCCGCGGCGTTCGAGCAGCTTGATGTCAAAAAATCCTTTGAGATACAAGTAGTCGGTCATCGCCGCGTCGATGTACTTCAGGTAGTCCCAATCTTTCAACCATGCCATTATCTCCCTATCATCCTTGAACTCCTTCGTTATCTCGCCATTCTCGAAACGCAGGCTGCGTAGAAAGGGGCCTTCGCCGTACAGCAATCCCTTCTGACGAGCAAGAATACCGGGGGCGAGATTGTTTTCGTCCATAAGGTCACGGATTTGCACTGGCAGGCGGTTGTTGTTTCCGTAGGGTACGATCTTTTGTCCACCGACATACTGCGGCATATATTCCCAATTCTCCCGTTCTGCTTGCCATAGCAGAGTGTCGAGGTTGTTCGCTTGAGCCGTTGAGATCGTATAGACACAGTCATCGACCGGCAGGGCATATGAAAAATCCGAAATCTGGGTGGCTTTTCCTGTTTTATTCATTGCAAAACTACTTTTTGACCGTTAAAACTCATCAGCAATGGCTGATAAAAGCGCCGAGCTTGGCAGGTGTCGAGGTCAAGATATGCCTCGACGAATTCGGCATCTCGATGGTTCTCCTGTTTTTCACGTTTCAGCAGACGGGCATGCCGAACTTCGATCACTCCTTTGCTTACGCGAGCCGTAGCGTCGTAGGACATGAACGTAAAGCCGAACGGAACCCCCTCGGCGGATAAGCGGCGCATCTCTTTTATTGCATCCCATAAATCCATAGCACAAAAATAGATTGTAGACCTGCGAAGCAAAGGACAAAGGCCCGGAGTGCCGGGCTGGAATGATATTGATTGCAGAAAGTTCGGAATGAAAGTCGAAACGGCTGATTGTAGATTGAAAATGCCCGATTTTTGCCTCTCTTTTCGGGGCGTTTTTATGATATTCGGTTGATATAGAGCACAGTTTGTCCGGTCGGATGAAAAACGATTTTTGTTGAGAGAAATTTAAGGCCGTCCCGCCCTCTCGGCGAGTTGCGATCGCACGACCCTCGAAAAGGTGATATATGACAAAAGACCTGCTGGGGTGGGGTTGGGGGCGGGGGATGGTTGCTTGCGGCTGGGCCGGGAGGTGTGGCTGGGGCGCAGCCGATCGCAAACCATGTGCGGCCGATAAGAGAAAGGCCGACCCTCTTTCGTAGGGCCGGCCCGATGTGTGTTGTAGGACTGTCAGCGTCGGTAAAGCATAATGTCCGTGTATCTGGAATTGTAGTTCAACTGCGCTCCCATTTCTTTCCGCACTGCGTTACGGAATGGATTCGCATTGACCTTTGCCTCGGAGATCCACTCGCATAGTTCAATGATCGAGGATTTGTTGGAGGTGAAATAGAAGTAGGATGTACTCGAAAGCAGGGTCAGCACGTCGAGATAGTCGGACAGCCGCCACCGACATTTATATACCCCTACCTCGGTCGATAGGTAGGGCGGATCGACAAGGAATACGACACCGGGGATATCCTTGTATTGATTGAACAATTCCCGATAGTCGGCGTGTACAACCTCGATCCCGTCGAGATACCCCTCACAACTATAAGGAGCACGACGAAGATTGTTGTACATTCCTTCTGTTTGCAGGCTTGCATAATCCGTAGCGTATTTGGATGAAAACAATAGACCTGACGAAAGCGTGATGTAATCGACAAATCCGTCCTGTTCGGCAGATTGTATAACCTCCAAAATATTCTTTCGTAGATTCTCCGGCAACATCTTTTTTTTCGGATACTCGCCGACAATTGTGCGAATATCTGCAAGGAGTGCATTTGTCTGGTCAATGTTCTCCAGACGTACATGGTAGTCGTCGAAGTCGTTGTAGATAACGCGGGCATCAGGTCGCTCCCGTTTGGTGACATGCGAGAGTAGGCCGCTGCCGCCGAAGAGATCCACGAATACCGTAGCGTGATCGAACTCCCGGAGTGCCTTGCGGAATTCGCGGATAAAGTGTTTCTTTTGGCCCATGAACGGCAGAGGGGCCGATGTGTAGTTTTTCATAGCTGAGTGAATTTTCAAGCCGCGAAGATCGCATGCAGAATTCATCCCGCAGCCGAAAATGCTGGGATCACACTGAAATATCCGTACAGTCCTTTTCAAACCGGGCGATGATCAGGTATACTTGCCGTTCGCACACTCCGTATTTTTCAGCCAGAACGGCCGCTATGTAGGTCATTTTACCCCCCCCCTCGCGGAGCTTACGATAGTCTTCATAAAGATCAATGTATTTGCAATCGTCCAGTCGGATACCGACGGACGATAGGCGTCGCAGGAGTTCGCGGTTGAACGATATAACCTCATAAAGTTTCATTGCACTCTGTTTTTTATTACCTTTGTCGTCTCACCTGCATACTGAAAGCAAATGCGTCATAAACGCGACAGAAGACTATCCAGCCCTCGGTCGTGCGTTTGTGGCGCATGCTTGCGTAAGTATGTAGGTGAGATGACTACTTGCGGCCGGGGGCTTTATTTGTACCCCCGAAACAGTTTGCAGGTTTGAATATAATGGCTACCTTTGCCATTGCATAGGATTGAGAAATGAGAATTTCTCTATTCCGGCGGAGGCGGAGACGTCTCCGCTTTTTTTATCCGAAAGTCGGTTCGTAGATAATATCGCTCCTCGGTGATCCTTTGACGATTTGGATCAACGGCGGCGTCATCATCAGGTACTTGAAAGAGTCAGACGGGTTGGTAGACCGCATCGGCAGTTCGGCGACCGGGAGATGCTCCGACCGTTTATCTTTACAGATTTTACCTTTCGAGACCCGTGTCCGAGCATTTTCGAGCGAAGCCTTGAGCGGTTTGCACTGGTAAGCATCGATGAGCACCTGCGGCAGATATTTATTGTGTCCGGCCAGCAATTCCTGCATGAAGATGTACTCGTCGCCCTGCCCGATATTCCCTTGGCCTATGGACATCAACTGTACACTCCAACCCGTAGGATGCTCGTTGCTGTCGAATTCGATCGCGTGTTTGAGCTGCGACGCGGTGTCGGCACCCATTTTCCGGTAGTTGTTGCCGGCGCGGTCGTAATACAGCATCACGTATTTGTTCCGGTGGTGCGCGAAATAGGTGACGAATTTGTCTGCCAACTGTCTAATCGACTCTGGGGAAAGGGTATAAATGAACTTCAATACGCGCAGTATCTGCGGTTCTTCTTGAGCAACGCACATCGAACACATATTACCGAAGTCCACGCCGAGCGATAGCACCCGCTGTGGATTGCAATACCGCAAGACACGACTGTCCTCTTGCTCCAGAAGTCCGAATCGTTCGTAGGCTTCTTCATCGATGCCATCGTAGTAAAAGTGCCGTTCTCCGAGGTTGGCATAAAAACGCTCTCCGCCCTCCAGTGTCGGTTTCATTGATAGGATCGCGGCCTTGTAGTCGCTGAACTGCTCTGCAAAGGCGTCGTCGAACCATTCGGCAGTCAGAATGTCGACATTGATATAGCTCGATGCAAGCATAAAGAAGGTTGCGGTTTCCGGTAGTCGGCGCAGCTCTACCCAGCGGCTCCGCCAAAGACGTGCCGTGCGTAGTTTGTTTTTGTACTCACGTTCGGCTTCCGGTGTCCGGGTTCGTTGCCATTCCAATTTTGCGGCGACATATTCATGAAGGGCTTGATTGTATACCAACCCAGCCTGCATGACCAGTGTCAGCCGCTCGGTATTCATTGCCGAGGCTCCTTTCAGTATCCAGTCATATTCCCCGATGTGGGATACATCAGGCATATCCGTGGTGAAGGAGTAGCCACGGTAAAACGGAGAGTTTCCATATTGCACGCTGTACCCGCGGACGGCTTTCATCAGGTTGGCGATCTTCTCTTCCTTGAAATACTTTACCTCGTCTCCAAACACATAGACATACGAACTGCCGGCCAGTGTCGAAGGTCGATCGAGGGAGCCGAATCGGATATTTGTACCGGTATGAAAAATGATTGTACGCTTGTAGGATACGAGACGGTTGAATGGCTTCCAGAAATGCGGTTTGAGCCATGTGGGCAGGTGTTCTTTCTCTTTTTCCGTGTATGTCGGCGGTTCCTTTTCGATTACGTAGTGGACGCCTTCATGCAGTCCTTTGCGTTCGAGGCCCTCAAGCACACCGGGCAGGATATTAGAGGTGAGGTTCGAGAAGGTATCGGCCACCCATACCAAAGGGGCACCCGGCATGTCGAAGATAATCTCCGCGAGTCGTTCGGCTTGAAAGTCCGTCGTCTTGGCCGAGCCGCGGCCCAAGACAGCGCGGAGCTTTCGCGGCATCAGCAACGATGCTACTTGGGCGTACAGGTTCTGATATTGTACGTCGATGCAGGGGCTGTCCCCGGCGTTAATTCTCTTCCTGTGCGACATTGATAATTTCGATAAAATCCACATCTTCGATCCCCGCTTCCATGCGCAGACGTTTTTTTACGGCATCCGGTGCCAGTACGGAATCGATCTGGCGCGATAGCGCGTCTCTGTTTGCCGGCGGGAGGCTGACATCCGAAGAGTCGAGGGATAGAAGACGAATCGGTTTGATATATTGTGAGGATGGGAGTTGTTCCGGGTCGGGTTGATCGAGACGGAGGATTTTTGCGGCCTTTGCCCGCATGTCTGCCGCCACGGCATAGTCGGCGGCACAGGTCGCTCTTTGGGCGACGATGCTCGACCATGCTTCGAGGTCGTCGGCGTATTTTTGCCGAAGCGCCTCTTTCGTTACGCGCCGGTTCGAGTAGAAGAGATTCACGGCTTCGTCATAAATATCGACGGCACGTGCATAGGAGAGTTTGAAGGGCGGCTTTGTCAGGAACTTGATGACATTTCGGCGGTCATGTTGTTTGGAGAGGGAGAATACGAGATTCAACAAGTCGATATATAACTGTTCCTTTGCCGAGAGATCGTCTTCGCAACCTTTGTCGATGTAGTCCATGATGCGCTGGTAGGATTGCTCGTCGGTGAATCCTCCGAACACATCCAGCTTCGTCATTTCAAACGAACGGTCTCGTTGTACTTTGTAGAGTTGTGTCGTCGCCGGAATGTTTCCGCCGAGAGCCTCATCCATGAGCCTTATTTCGAGTAGTGCGCGTTTCTGCAAGAGACCACGGGCTATCAGCACGGCAACGCGGCTGTTCGGGTCGTTGTACTCCTGCGTAAACTGCTCGACGTTCGCGTTGATGCTGCGGGCGATATCTTCCGGCGGCCAGCCGAGCGCACCGAGATCGACCAACCTCTGCTCCTCTTCAGGCGCGAGGTTTTCACCGATGCTCTTATGGTCGGATAGTTCGTTCATATTCTTCGATCATTTTATTGACGGCTGCAAGCTCGCGTTCTTTCGCCTTCAGACGGTTTCTTCGTTCGATATCCAGATGGGGCTTGCTGCCGCGGGTTATCTCGTGTTTGATCCGCCAGATGCTTCCTTTGAGATTCTTCTGTCTGGCGACAAGGGCAACAGGCCCCATTTTACGCAGGGTCGCCAGTTCCTGCATCTCCCTGAAGATCGAGTGCCGGCCGAGCAGCGCATGATGCTCGGCGTAGTATGTGAATTCGTAGAGAATTTTTCGATTTTCGGAAAAAGATTTTATAAGATTTTCGGCCGTCGCAAAACATTCGTCCAGTGTGGTACAATCGAATAGCCGCCGGTGCGCATCTACGTAATCTCGATAGGCTGTAATTTTGTCGGCTGCCAGAATTTTCAATTCGGGCGGACAATCCGGTTCAGAGAGAAACGTCCATTGCTCCCGGAAGGCCGGGCGGGAGCTGGGCGGGGGCGTCGTGAGTGGAGAAGTCCCCGCTGCCTTGCACAGCGTGTCGATAAGCAACGATTTGTACCGATCGGGACGCGCTGTTACGAGCTGGGCGAGATGCTCGTTCTTGGCGTAAAGAGAGAGGAGCCGAAGCCCTGCTTGGACTTCGGCTCCGGACTCTAACCACTTTTGAACGGCATCTCGCATTACGACCGGATTTTGGTGAGCAAGGGGGATACCGCATTCCAGCCTTCGGCAGATGCTGCAATGAACTTACGCTGACAGAGTCCGGCGATCACGACGTTCTCGCAGGGATTGCTCCGCAGGACGAGTGTAACGAAGTTGCCGAAATCGTGCGAAACTTCCGTAGCACGGACACCGCGGCGATACTCTTTTGCATAATCCGCGACGAGGGTTTCGTTGTCGGCATCCTCTTGCATCGTTCCGCAAAGTTCGACCAGAGCCACTTTGTTCAGGAGCATCGGCAGACGTTCTGAGTAGTGTCGGGAACCGTCTTTGCGAACGTATACCTTGAGTTGTGCCAGATCTGCAAAATCCACCGGAGCGACCGGAGCGCAGTTGGCCGGGACAAACACGAATTCGTCGGGGATAGAGGCATCCGCAATCAGAGCGGGGAATTGCTTTGCGAAGGGGGCATCATCGACGAATACAAGCGTACAGTGTCCGGGAGCCGCCTTCTGCCACAGAGCCTGCAACAGGTCTTTCGTGCCGGGGTAGGCCGCGATAACGATAACGGAATCGTCAGCCGGTACTCCTTCAGCATCCGAAGAGGCCGGTGCGGGGGCGGCATCCTTTTCCGGAAGGGGCGAAAGAGGTGCCGGTTCCGGAATGGGGGTTTCTTCTGGAGTGTTCCCATCGGGGCTTACGACTCCCGCATCTGCGGCTCGTTTTTCAACTTCGGCCGGAGGTGTGGCCGAAACAGCCGGAGCGCCTTTGGCCCCGGTCTGTCTTGCGGTGTTATTCTTTCCCATACTATGCCCCCTCTTCCTCTGTCGGTGCCGATGCAGCCTCGTTGGCGAGTTCCGGCATCTTGCCTTTGTAGATGCTTGCCCCGATCAGGTCTCGCTGCTCCTGCTTGAACGTGAGCTTCCGCTTGCGGGCATCCTTGTTGTTGGTGTACTCCGTCGTCAGGAAGAGCGGGTTGCACTTCGAACCGCGATATTCCGCCGTATTGCCGTTGGCGCAATCACGGTTCAATGCGATGAACCCACGGTTGCGTGCGTACTCAGTGAAACCGGCAATCTCGGCCGAATCGCCCGGATGCTCGAAGGCGATGCCGACTTTGACGCCGCGGGCGTCGGGATCTCCTTCAGACTCTTCGGTACATTCGATCGTACTCGGCGTAGCGTAGATGCCGATTGCTTTCTTTTCTGCGATCAGTTCCAGATCGCTTTTCATGACGATGTCTCCGATTTCCCGCGTCGGTTCCGCAGCGACGAATTCGACAGGAACGAGGATTATTGTCGGGTTTTTGGGACGAGGGCAGCCTGCGCCCTCGTCCGTTTTCAGAATTGATACAGGGTTATACATGATAATCGGTGTTAAGGTTTGATACTATGCGCCCTCGTGGGTGTCTTCCACTTCAGCGGCAGCGTTGGTCTTTTTCCAGAAGTCGGTCGAGCCGTCATCCGAGATTGCAGCCTGCGGGTCGTAGTCGGCCGGAACGGAAGCGAAGAGCATTTCGCCGAACGCGAAGCCGACACCGAGCCAAAATTCGCCGTAGTAGCGGACTTCGTAATCGACCTTCTGGATGTCGGTGATCACCTGCGGCTGGTTCAGGTTCTGCAGCATGATGAAGTTCGACTTCGGCGTGCAGAAGATGATCGGCGAGCCGTACAGGCAGTCGAGTACCTGAAGCGAGAAGTTCGTGAAATCGACACGGTCTTTGCCAAAATCGGGATTCTCTGTGCCGCTGCCGGCTCCCCACTTGTCTTTGTAACCTCGTTTGTATTTCACGTAGAGATCGGCAGACAGGAAGATGTTCATCTTCAGGGACTGATACTTCGCCAGAATCTTGTGGGCGAAGTCATTGATGTACTCGACGACTTCGGCATCTGTTGCTGTGCGCAGATCCTTTGCGTTCGGGTAGAAATTGATACCCTTATCGCCCGACTTGGCCGCTTCGACGAGCAGCGTTTCGATGCCGTTCATCGACTCTTCCGGCTTGCCGGCATCGGTCGGGTTCTCCTTGGCCTTGTACTTGCCTTTGCCGATCATCTTCATCTCGATGTCCTGAAGGATCGACGGCAGCAGAATCTTCTGCACGATGTAGCGTGTGATCGGCATCTGATCGGGGGACAGACGCTCGTTGTAGAGCGACAACAGCCACGAGTTGGCGACGTCGGCCGGGACGATCGCAAAGTTGATCTTGTGCCGGTAGTTCTGGATTTTGATGGCGGTGAACCGTGCATCGCCAGACGGAGTCCACTTGGCCGAGAACTCCTGTACGACGGACGTATAGTCTGAGCGGACGGCTTTGTAGGTTTCGATCGCACGCTTCGGCGTCATGAACTTCGCCGAGGTGAACCCCCGGTAGATGTCCTGCATGAGTTCCAGACTGTTCCCTTGCGACGAATAGGTGCCCAGCTCCTTTTTCAGATCATCCACATCGATCGTAGCTGCGGAGAAAGTCGGAAGCTGGCCCGTGGCCAGAGCTTCGAGCGCGAGGTGGTTGTGGGATGCCTTCGCGTCGATCGTGAAGGTACGGCCTTCGCTTCTCCCGAATACTTCTGTTGCGGCAGGCTTATCTTCGCGGGCTTTGGCGAGTTTCTCCTTCTCCTGCTGTAAGATCGTCATCTGGGCAGACATCGACGCGATTTTTTCTTCTGCTTTTGCCAGTTCCTGCCGTAACTTGTCTTTGTCGTCGCCGCCGGAGCGACCGATGGCATCGAGGAAGTTCAGCAAAAGCTGTTCTTGCTGTGCGTCGTCATTTGCATCGCTGGCGGCGTATGCGTCGTAGTGCTGCAAGGCTTCCGGGCCAAATTTCTGTTCGAGAATCTTACGCTGATCAGCAGAGAGTACCTCATGCCCTTCTGCATCACGCGAAAGATTTTCCACCCCGACAGTTCGGGCGAAGATTTTCGAAATAAAGTTCCAGTTCAATTTCATGTTCGATATAATTATGAGTGAATACTTGCGCGGATAAAGGCGTGATCGACGCATTCCTGTAAAGTGGCGATGCCGTCGGCAAGGCCGTTTTCGATAGCCTTGTCTGCGAAGAAAGTCGCGCCGGTCAGTACTCCCGGCGCGTCGGCCCGGAGGGCTTGCCGGCCCGCTTTGACGTCGGCATGGAACGCGGCGACCAAATGAGACAGGCGCATGCGGATCAGCGTGTACTCTCCGGTGAGTGCTTGGCGGTATGCGAGGTTTTTGTCGGATGACTCTTCCGCGTATATCTCGTGAACCTTTTGTCCGGACTTCTCCAATGCCTCTCGGTCATCGATGAAATATGTATATGCGCCGATTGACCCTACTTCCGATGTGATGGCGTTGTCGCAATAGACTGCGTCGCATTGTGCGGCGATCCAATAAGCTGCTGACGCGCAAAAATCGGCATGTGCGAGCAGAGGCTTCCCTGTGGCTTTGAATTTGCGGATCGCATCCAACATCAAGGGAATAGCCGTCGAATTCCCGCCGCCGGAGTCAATGTCGAGAACGCAGGCAACGACGTTTGTGTCAGCCGCAGCAGCGAGAAGGGCCTGTGCATATGTGGCAGTTCCGATCGTTCCGCAGGAGTCGTATTTGGTAATCGTGCCGGATATTGGGATCACAGCAACGCAGGGGTCGCCGCTTCTGGCGGCATTCGCGGAAACGGCGCGGGCATCTACATCGTAAAGTATGATGTCGAATTCTCGCTCGGCAGCTTGGAGTAGAATGTCCTGCTGCTGAAGCAGCGAAATGGCCGTTGGTATGAGAGTGGAAATATCGTGAACGAGCCAACGACCGCGGCGCAGTTCGAGGGCCAGCTTGACGTTGTTCTCCGGGGTGATCAGGCGTTTCATTTCTTTTTTATGCAAATCTACTTGGTCGCAGGCCGCATAAAAAGGACGGCATTACCCCTTTACCGCTTCGATTGATGTCTGGTATTTGCAGGTGGCAACGAGGGTTTCTTCCTCGGTCAGTGTTAGCAGGGCCGGGATGTCCTTGCTGCCGAAAACAAGGGAGCCGCCGCGCCATTTGACGCGGACGATTGCAGGCTCATGCAGGAAAGCATCGTCAGAACGGAGTGTTGCTGTCAGAGTAATCGTCAGGAGTTCTCCTGCATCTTCACGGGTCGTTGCCGTTTTGAGATTGCCGAACGGACTGATCAAGGGAACCCGCCGAAACTCGGCGGCAGGGCATGCCGCCGGTTTTAAGGCGATAGAGGTGATAATTTTAAGCATATTATCAGTGAATTTGTAGAAATAATTACGATTTTCGGTTAAACTTTTTTCGGCTCATCGACGAGCGATTCGATGTAGTATGCACGGCGGGTCAGTTTCCGCTTCAAGGCTTCCAGCTCCTTCAGTTCCCGACGATAGGCCCGCTTGTGGAGGGATTCAAAGTATTCAGCCGAGAACAATTTACGGGAGAGGATGAACGCTTCGATAATCTCCTCTTTGCGTTGGCGGAGGGCTTTACGGCGCTGCACGAACTCCCAAAAGTCGAGTTCAAAGTAGGCGCGCAGGGAGATATTGAGCTGCTTGGTTGCTTGGGCCGAAAGGTAGATGAACTTATTTTGAAAGTTCTGGGTGGCCTCGTTGATAGGCAGTATAAAAGTCACTGCGAATTTTCCGCAGGCTTCTTTGGGCGGGAGGCTTGCAGCTTGAGTGTGCCCGATGATCAGTTTCCCGAAGCAATTTCGGGCTGTCACGATATAAGCGCCGGAGGTGTCCCGCTCGAAGAGATAGGCGAGATAATCCATGTGTATTCGGTCATCTACATCGAAGGTGAGTCTCATTTCCATATTCGTTTGTCAATTCCGGTTTTTAAGGTTCGTACATACATAGGATCGAGCCTGATCAGAGAATCGTCTTTTATGTCGATAAAGCAGCAACGGTTTCTGAAATCGTCTATCCAGTCGAACAGCCCGTCGTTACACATGGACTGCACGATTTCAATGAACTCTTCGGGATTGCCTGCGATAGCCGCAATCTGCTGCCAGCGGTAAGGTGGCAGGCGTGAGAGCTGCGCTACCAATAAACGAAGGTACCTCAAGAACTCTTCGTCGGAAAGGTCATAGTATGTTTTCATAAAAAGGATACCTATTTTGGGCAACTACACGAACTACAATAAACTACATGTTGAAAATCAGATGTTTACAAAACTACAAAAGTAGCTTTTCATAGTGATTGTAGTTTTTAGAGTTTGAAAGTGAATAAAATGTAGTTTTATGTAGTTTTTTTGTTGTTAAAGTAGTTGTACTTATTTCGTTGATTATTAGCGTTGTAGTTCGTGTAGTTCGTGTAGTTGGCATTTTTTCAATTTGTGGCGGTACTTGCGGCGAATACCTGCCAACATGCGAAACGCCGAACTCCGGCGGTAGCGCTCGGCGGTTTCGATGATCCTGTTGGTCTCAATACACGCCGCAGCGGCAGCTTGGGCCGCAGCTGTCATAGACGAGGAGCAGGCCGCAAATGCATGGCCTGCTCTTGAAAGGGAACCCGATATGTCATATAGGTCATTCATACGGATCGCATTTTACGGCATGATTGCTGACGGCAAGCCCCTCGCCGATTAATCCTCGGTAATCGATCAGAAGCGAGTCGAGGTAGTCATAAAGTCGGTGATATGAATAGATAGGGTAGTGTTCGCCGTTCAAATAGCATGCGGAAAAATCCCCGGTTTCCGGCAGATACATCAACTTGATCGCTGGAATGTGCAACGGGCCGAGCCGATAGGCGACACCGATTTCCTTATCGAAGGCGACCTGATCCGGAGAACACTTGAATACGATCGCCGCACACCCGACCAATGGAACGAGTCGATGTCCCCTATGGGTGATCTCGTTACGAACATCATCACCCGGCCGAAGGATCGGTACCTGCTGGCCGATGATTGAGAAGCCGGTTTTGTCTCTTTTCTGCACTTCCATCTTCAATCCAAATGCCGAATATCGACTGATGTAGTTTGTGAGCATTTCTTTCATGATCAAATAATTTTATGCCTTGAGGCGGTTATTTGTGGGCGACCGGGGACTCGAACCCCTAATTTCCGAATGTTCTTCTTATACCAATTTTCCCATTTTATAAGATGCCTGTCGTCGCCCCACTGGTTTTACATTTTCATTGGCACACTCCTTTCTTTTTTCACTTTTCATAAATTCTTCGCTTAGTCCTTATTCGTGAATCTTCCGCCAGCCGATGATCTTATCATCTATCGGAGAACCACACCACGAATCCACCCAGTTCCCATCGTTATCAATATGCCCCAAATCATACGGTATGATAGAGCTTGGATTCCGCTTTACAAGCACAACCCGTCCCGGTTCGGGTGGTTCTTTCGGGTCGTGCCAGCGCGTCAGTAGTTCGTGTTCGCATTTGGCCCCAGAAATGTAGCTTTCGCGGGCAATCTCACACTCGTTTTTTCGGCGACCGTTATCGTCAAGTATTTCATAATTAGCAGCGAAATCTCCGCCTCTTTCCTCAATCTGTTTCATTCACTGTTAGTTAATCAATTATATATTACCAAAACCTACTCCGCCACTTTTGGCGAAAGCAATAGCCCATGCTTCGGCCGTGGTCTTTGGGAAGTCCTGCGAGAAGTGAATGTAACCATCACTCCCTACTTCGAATTTGCAATAACATTTGGCGCACCACTTCCCAATGTTAGACGTACTCACTTCCCAACCACACCAAGGGCACCGAACTATCTCCAGTACGCTGCCATTTCCGGGTACCTTTCGGCATCGGCTATGCTTCCTGCACTTCATCTTCCTTGTTCAGTTTCCGGATAAAATTCCTTCGGTGGTACTCGTAATCCGGTTCGAACTCTCCGTCCTCGCCGTTTTCGAACCACATATCGTCGAATGCACCGATTGCTTTCGCCCGCATCCGCTCCTCGGCCTCCTGCTCGGCAAGTTCGACGGCAGTATAGGCCGTGGAAGCATCGATCATGCGATCTCCGTTATTCATCTGTATTGCATCATTGTCAATGAATGACTTTGCTTTTTCGCTTTTCATAATTTTTGTTGTTTTATTTCGTTTGTTGTGTATATTACGCCGCAAACCGCTGCGGCACGATGTTCAACTCGTAAAGTTTCGCCACCAGCGCCTCGCAGAGAACCCGTGCCATGTTCACTTCGACGGCGTTGCCGATGAACTTCTTCTGCTCGCCCTGTGTGCCGATCAATACGTAGTTCTCCGGGAAGCCCATGATCCGCATCAGCTCCG
>ULVM01014064.1_pt1 | contig 26118 bp, 37 predicted proteins | sample 1959451 | NCBI WGS metagenome assembly ULVM01 (sample SAMEA4835786, study PRJEB28245) | human gut metagenome | biome: gut microbiome; material: fecal sample | place: Denmark | collected 2008
GTGCTGCGGCAGCATGGAGACGGTCAGCTCGTCGCCGAAGATCTCGCCGCGGATGTAGTTGTAGGCGGTACTCGCGCAGATGTGGGTCTTGAAGGGCCAGCCCTTGACCTCGGCCTCACCGATCGCGGCCTCCGGGCTGTACTTCTCGTCGCGGATCTTGGCGATCAGGTAGTCGGCCAGCTCGTAGTCGTTGCCGATCTTCAGCTCCGGCCCCTTGGCGCGGAGGTTGGCCTCATAGCGGGCCTGTGCGCCTTCGGGGTTGTATCTGGTCTCGGTGGTGTAGTCGCTGTTGAGGTGCTCATAGGTGCACCGCTTCAGCTCCCGGTAGATGGTCGTATGATGGACGCCGAGCTCTTTGGCGATGTCTGTCGGCTTCATTCCTGCGCGGATGAAGGCGTCGAGCTGGATGCGCTTGGTCGGCGTCAGATGGCTCCAGTGCTGTCCCATTGTGTTCCCCTCCGTGATAAAAGAAAAGGGGCGGCCCGCCGGCCGCCCCTTCTGTGTGTCAGTGTTCCTCGTACTTTTTCAGGAGCTCGAGCGTCTCCTCGTCTGTGATGATGTCGGCCAGCCTGCACTCCAGCGCGTTGCAGATCTTCAGCAGCGTCGGCAGCTTCGCGCCGTTGATGTCCCGGGCGCCGCGCTCGTACTGCTGGAGCACCTGCACCTTGATCCCGGCCAGATCGGCGAGCTGAGACTGAGACAGGCCGGCAGCCTTGCGGAGCTTTTGCAGCCCCTCGCTTTTGTAGGTCACTTTGATCGAGATGTCCATGTTGTTCCTCCCGCTTGACTTTGCCGTGGTTTCGTGGTTATAATGAAAAGGAACGGCGGGCGGGATTTTTCCCGCCGTCCTTCGACCTTACTGCTTGGGCTTTTGGTTCGGCTTTATTGTGATCGTAATGGTGGCAACCTGTTCACACTTTAGAGCCTGTTCCAGCAGCTCGAGCAGTTTTTTCATCTGCTCAGCATCCACGGCTTTGCCTCCTTTCCGCGGTTTTGCTCTCCTTTCTTTCTGTACTCGGCTATCCCTTGCCTGTGATTATATTATAGAGCATTTGCTCTATAATGTCAAGCATAATTCGGCAGATTTTCAACATTTTCCCGCGATTTTCCACAAAAAAAGCCGCACGGCGTCGCTGCCGTGCGGTTTTCTCATTCTTTCCCGAGCAGGTGGTTGATGGTGGTGCCGAGAGCGGTCGCCAGATAGTCCAGCTCGTAGTCAGCGACGACTCGGCTGCCGTTCTCGATCCTGCTGATGACCTTCTGCGTGACGTCCAGCCCGATGATCTGGAGCTTGTAGGCGAGCTGTTCCTGTGACAGGTTTGCCCGCAGCCGCTCCTCCCTGACTCTCTCCCCGGAGATGTTGCACCTGCCGTCTGGTTTGTATATTTTCGCAGCCCTCGCCTCCCTTTATGCTAAAGATGACTATGCAATATTGACTTTACCAGTTTTGGCGTGGTAATATTATGCCAAAGATGACTAAACGCTAAAAAGCGCACATAGGAGGGAAAAGCATGGGTACAAGGTTTAGACGCAGCTTTAAGGTGGCCCCGGGTGTCCGGGTAAACCTGAACAAAAAGAGCGCGAGCATCAGCTTCGGCCCGAAGGGCCTGAAGCACACGGTCAGCACGACGGGGAAAAGCCACACGACCGTCGGGATCCCCGGGACGGGTCTGTCATATACGACGAGCTCCGGCGGGAAGTCCGGCGCGCAGCAGGGCACGGTCAGCATCCCCGCAGTGCAGAGGCCGACGTCCCCAAAAAATAAGACGGTGGCGCTGCTGCTGTGCATCTTCCTCGGCTTCTTCGGGGCCCATCGGTTCTATGTCGGTAAAACCGGCACGGGCGTCATCTGGCTACTGACGGCCGGGGCCTGCGGGATCGGCTGGTTGGTCGATATTTTCACCATCCTGCTCGGCGGTTTCTATGACTCCGAGGGCCGTGTGCTGCGGTTCCAGCCCACAGAGACCGAGCTCGCCGCTGCCGGTGAAGCGCCGGATCCTGACGCCGAGGAGTAAAGCCCCACATAACAGAAAAAGCCCGCCCGGGATCTCCGGGCGGGTTTCTGCTTTTCTATGCGGTTTTAGAGTTTCGTGACGTAGTCCAGAGAGATCCAGCCCGCGCCGCTCTTGAGCTTGCCCCACTTGGTCGCGCCGGGGCCTGCGGCTTCGGCGACGATGGTGTAGATGCCCTTGCCCTTGATCTGGCCGGCGACGCCGTAGTTGGTGCCGGGGCCCTTGCGGATGTTCAGCACGTCGGCCGTCGTCCGCACGCGGTAGCTCGTTGCCGTGCCGGCGCTGCCGGTCGAGATGTCCGCAGCGTTTACCCAGCCGTAAACGGTGGAGCCGCCGCCGCTGATTGCCTTCAGGTGGTACGGGTGCGCCTTGCCGGCCGCGACGGCCGTGATGGTGGCCTTGCCGGGCTTGCAGGTCTTGGCGTCCTTAGCCGCTGCGCTGGTGTAGTGCTGCGTGCCCTTGAAGTCGACCACGTCGCCGACCTTCAGGCCGGTCTCTGTGTTGCCGGAGGTCTGGCCGCCGGTGCTGCCGCCTGCGTCCGTGATGCCGAGGCGCTTGTTGACCTCGGCCGCGATCTGGCCGTGGCGGTTGTAGAGGTAGTCGCCCGGGCAGCTCTTATTCGCGTAGTCCCTGTGCACGGTCATGTTGCAGCCGTTCAGGTGGTTCACGCGGTCGTTTTTTCTGGTCGACCAGACGAGGCGCTTGATGCCGTTGCGCTTGCAGATGTCGGTCACGAGATCCAGCAGCGCGGCGTATGCCTTCGCGGAGACGGGCCAGTCAGGCGCGCCGCCGTTGTTGGCGACTTCGATGGTGACGGCCCGCTGGTCGTTGGCGTTGGACGATGTGCACCACGAGCGGTTTGCCTCGTCGACGTACAGGGCGATCCGGCCGTCGGTGCCGATGCCGTAGTTGCTGGACGCCTGCCGCGCAGAGCTGGCGAACAGGTTGCCGCAGGTCTCGACGGAGCAGTTGCCGGCCATACAGTGGATCGTGATGGTGTCGATCTTCTTGGTGCGCTTGCCTGAGTGGTTCGGGCTGAGCTTGGTGTAGACCACCAGAGGGCTGTTACTCATTGTCGTCGTCTCCTTTCCCGCCGGTCAGCTCGTCGAGAGTCTCGTCTGTGATGGTCTCGCCGGGCTTCAGCTTGATGTCGTCGGTGTTCTGGTTTTTCATGGGTTTGCCTCCTTTGCAAAAAGAAAAAGGGCGGGCCGGAGCCCGCCCTCTCCGTTATTCGATGGTCAGGCCCTCAGTGTTGAGCTGCTTGACGATTGCCTCGATCGCGTTGACGACGCTTTCCTCGTCGACCTTGAAGCCCTTCTGCTTCAGGAAGTCGAGGACGTACTGCTTCTTCTCCTCGCCGCGGCCCTGTCCGACGTAGAGCTGCTCAGCGGCAGCGACGCCGATCTTTACCCACGCGGTCAGCTCCTTGCGCTGTGCCTCGGTGGTCTGCTTCTTCAGCCACGGGATCAGGAAAACGCTGACGCCGGCGCCGATCAGGGCGAGGGCTGCGTTGACGATAGGGGTGATGTCGATGGTGTTCATCCTTTTGCCTCCTCATTGTTGAGAGTGTCCCCGGACGGATCCGGGAGCGGGTTGCCGTCGGCGTCGAGCCCGTGGCGGTTTCGGCTGATTTTCTCGCCGAGGCTCTTGCCGGCGTATGTGATTAGATAGCCGACGCAGGCGGTGAAGATGGTGCCGGTCAGCTCACCGACCGGGTCGCGCCCGAAGGCAGAGAGCAGCAGAGAGCTGGCTGCGCTGAGCGTTGCCACGCTGGCCGCCCAGTATGCGAGCTTTTTGCTCACCTCGATTTTCTTTTTACGCTTGCGCCGGCGCTTCTTTGCGGCCATGCTGCTCACCTCCTTAGTCGATGATCGCGTGGATCCCCTGACTGGCGAGGAAGTCCTTCTGCGCGTGTTTGATTTTGGCAGCGTAGTCGAGGGCCGCGTGCATATCCCCGTTACAATGCGCGTCAGGGATGCGCTGCACGGCCCGGGCCGTCGCCTCGCCGAGGGCGATGGCTGCCGACGTGCCCTGAATGGTGATGATCTGGAGATCTTCACGGGCACGCTCTCGGGCCGCTGCCTCTTTCTGCCGTTTGGCCTCCTCGGCCTCCTTTTGCTTCTCGCGCTTCTGGATCCTGTGCTCGAGCATCCAGAAGCAGAAGCCGGTCGCGGCCGTCGGGATCCCCAAAAGGACGACGAGCGCGCCGATGTTGATTTCGATCATTGTGTCACCTCATAAAAGCCGGAGGGCCGCAGGACGCGGCCCTCCTTGTTGTTGGGCTTATTCCTCGACGTCGTCGAAGTAGCCCATGTCGACGAGATACTTGTGCACGCGGGCCTTCAGCTTCGCGGGGACGTTGTCCTCGGTGATGCGGCCCATGATGATCTCGCCTGCATACAGACGTACCAGCATTTCACGCTCCTCCTTTCCTGCAATTTTTAATAATAGCCACGCGAGGGCCCGGGCGATCATTCGCTCGCCCCTTCCTTCGCGGTGCCAGCGTTTGCGGCTGCCTCGATGGCAGCGATGGTGTCCTCGACCTGCTTGCGCAGCTTCTTCGGGACGTCGTTGATGGTCATGGTGGAGCCTTCGTGGGTCAGCTCCCTGACGTACAGCTCGACGATCTTGCTCATGCTGTTACCTCCCCTCCGTCGCCGTAGACCACGTCGGCCAGCTCCATGATGCAGCCCTTCAGCAGCTCGATGGTGTCAGCCTGCTCGGCGATGGTTTTGTCCTTCTTGGCCTCTGCGGCCTGTTCGTCGTTCAGCTTTTGGATGCTGTCGGCTCTGTGCTTAATCATGCAAAGTTACCTCCGATCGACTGGATGTAGCAGGTCTCCGTAGCAGAGCCGCGGAGCAGCTTGGCCTTGACCTTGACGCCCCATGCTGCGGCCGTCTTGGTCTGGTTGGTGAAATAGTGCTTCTGGCCGGTGCGGGCCTTCTGCGTGATGTCCTCCCACGTCGGGCTCGCGTCGTTGCCGTTGTTGCAGATCCAGACCTGAAGCGTGCAGCCGGCAGGGAAATTGCCCTGAATGTTGACGAGGGCCTTGGTCGGCATGGCGTCGGCCTCCATAGCGAGGGTCTGCTCGAACTCGACGGACGTGACGGCCTTGGTGAAGGTCAGCGTGCGGGTGACGCTGGCGTCCTTGGCGTCGGTCGCCACGATCTTCAGGGTGTGGCTGCCGTTCACGACCTTCAGCCACGCCTCGGAGCCGATCGTCAGCGTGTTGGTCTGGCCGAGGGTCACGGTGTAGCTGCGCAGCGTGACGCCGTCCAGCATCTCCACGACGTCGACCTGATGGCCGTCGGCGTCGGTGACGGTATACTCGTAGGACGGGGCCGCCGTGCTGAAGCTGCCAAGGGCGCCGTCCGTGCCGCTGATGACGGGCGGTCGGTTATTGGTGACGGTGCGGGTGGCGCTGGTGGTGTACGCACTCTCCGCGCCGGCGGCGTCGTATGCCTTGACGCGGTACTGCACGCTCGTCCATCCGTAGGTGATGGTGTCGGTGTAGGTGCGCGCGGATCCTTTGTAGACCTGCGCCCATGTGCCGCTCCCGACCTTGCGCTCCAGAACGTAGCCGGAGAGGTTGCCGTCGGGGTCGGTGGAGGCCGCCCACGAGATGCTCAGGTTCTCGCCGCCGAGCACTTCGCTCGGGACAGTGATGGACGACGGCGCTGTGGGCGCCTGATTGTAGATCACTGTATAGCATCCATCCGAGTCGACGGAGTCGGAGATCAGGAGATCAGAGGACAGATTACAAGCGGGGCGCAGGCCGTTGTAGCCGTTGCAGGCGTAGCTCCTGCCCAGAGCGCCATCGGTGTTGACGTCGCGGGCGCCGTAGGCCGAGCCGGCATAGGCGTCCCGCAGCCAGTAGTACCACGCGGCACCAGAGCCCGGGTTGCTGGAATAGTTGGAATTGGCGACGCAGGAGGCCGTCACGGTGGCGATGCGGCTGTTGTTGTCGCTGAAGATCGCCAGCTTGCTGCCGCAGACGTGGTCGCCGCTCAGGCCGACCTCCGTGCAGGACAGGGGGAAGATCTTGTCCGTGCAGGTCTCCGTCCCGCCGCCGTCTGTGGAGCTCTTGCCGACCGTGATGGTGGTGTTCAGCAGAGCCGCCCGCTCGTTGGCGGTGAAGGCGTTCAGAAAACCGGCGAGGCCACTGTACGGGTTGACGCCGTTCCAGACGTGGGAGGAGTCCGGCGTCTGGTCTGCGGAGTGCTGTGCGGTGTACCACTGGCCGGCAGCCGCGGGGCTGTTGAGCCACTGGCGCAGGTTCGAGTAGATGTAGCGGTTGTTGCCGTAGCCGCGGCGGTCGCTGTTGCCGTTACTCGGTTCTGTCGCGTCGAAGCACAGCATTTTGATGATCTGGTTGGTCACGAGCGTGACGCTGTTGGAGTGGTAGCCTGCGTGGTTCTTATCGGCCACGATCCAGACGATCGGGCTGCCGTACAGGCTGCCGAACTTGACCTTCGACTTGTTTGCGAGGTTGCTCAGTTTTTGGGCCATGAGTTGTGTCTCCTTTCGGTGATGGTTTGAGCTCCGGGAAATAGCTGAAGAAATAGGCGTCCATGTTCTGCCGCAGGTGGTAGGTGTTGCCGTGTGAGATGTGGCCCGTCCAGCTCGCGTAGGATTGCACGACGCTGTCGAGTGTCATCTTGCCGGAGTCCACCAGCCCGCGGAACTTGCGGATCTTGCGCTTCATGTTGTCGATGCTCTTGGCTCGCACTTTCCTCACGACCTTGCCGGTCTGCGTGAGGTAGGTGTGAAAACCGAGGAAGTCGATGCCGTTCTTCAGCGGGAGGATCTGCGTCTTGCCGTTCAGCCGAAGGCCGAGCGGCTTGATGTACGCCTCGATCTCCTTGAGTATCTGCCGGAGCAGCAGCTTGTCGCTGTGGATGATGTAGAAGTCGTCCATGTACCTGCCATATACGAGGCCGCGGTCATCCCTCAGCCAGTGGTCGAAGGCGTCCAGATAGAGCAGCGCGAGCAGTTGGCTCGACTGGTTGCCGATCGGGATGCCGGGGTCTGGCGTGCTGTCGATTATGAGCCACAGCAGCCACTCAGCGAAGTCGATCAGCTCGGGATCCTTCAGCCACTTCAGGGCCCGGCGAGCCGTTTCGTAACAGTAGGAATGGAGCAGGGTGTAAAAGAACTTTGAAAAATCGCCCTTCAGTACCCAGCCGTCGGCGTAGTCCCACTCGTTCATCGGCCGGGGCGGCAGGCCGGCAGCCTTGCGGGCTGCTTCGTCTGCTGCCTTTCGGCTGAAGAAATAGTGGCGCATGGCCGCAGCCAGACGGTCGAGGCCGTCGTGGGTGCCTTTGCCGATCTGGCCGGCGTAGTTGTCCCGGATGAAGCGCCGGGAGAACGCCGGCTCGAGGACGTTGTCGCAGAGCGAGTGCTGGACGACTTTGCCCTCGAAGTCGATGGCGAGGACGAGCCGCTCCTTGGGCTCGTACACCTTGAAGGGGTAGTAGGGCCCGAAGGAATAGTCGCGCCGCTGGAGCCTCTCAGAGAGGGCGACGGTGCGCTCGATGGCCTCCATGCGGTAGCGCATGGCGGTCGGGTTGTCGCGCTTTCCGCAGCGGGTTTTGCGGTATGCTTTGTAGAGCGCGATGGTGCTGTTTACGATATTCTCCATTGAAAAGTCTCCCCGCCGTGTATAGCTCCGGCCACGCTTTGCGTGCGCCGCCGGGAGCATCGGCGGTCTTGTGTTTACCCATGACCGGGCCGGTCAGACGGCCGCGGCTGCGGGAGGGATATGCCTTCCTTGGATGATGGGGCACAGCGTTCGCCTCCCGTTTCCGGGCGGTTAATAAGTCGGGCGATCCATCGAAGCGGGGCGCAGGCCGTTGTTGCCGTTGTAGGCGTTGTTCCTGTTCAGAGTGCCATCGGTGTTGACGTTGCGGGCGTTGTTGGCCGAGCCGGCACGAAAAAACAAGGCATACCCCGAGGGCCGCCTCACTGGTGACGCTTCTGTGCGTCCAGCTTGGCGGCCCTCTCTTTATCCGTTTTGTACCATTTGGCAGTCTGGTTCTTCACGCCGGCCGCCATCTTCGCCCAGTATGCAAATGCGTCATCGCCGAAGCCGCTGAGGATCTCATGCGCGAGCTCGATGTGGTGGATCAGCTTTCGGCAGTTGCGAAGCGCCGACCGCTGCGCGCGATACCTGAGCTCACGCTCCTCGGGATCCGTCAGGAGCAGATCGTTGGCCTCCATCAGATCGGCGACGAGGTCGCTGGCTTCGTTCATCATCCTCTGCGCCAGACCGAGCCGCTCCTTCTTCGGGAAAACGGCCGGGTTTCTGGTCTTGATGTAGGTGTGTTTCTCGAGCTCCTTGGCGTCCGTGATGACCTGCATCTCGGGCAGTTTGTCACGGCCGAAGGGCGGGCGGCCTACATTGGCCCGCTCGTATGGCCGCGAGTGTCCGTTGCTTGCCGTAGTATCTCACCTCCTCGCCTTTGATTGTGACGCGGGCGCTGCTGCCGTCGTAGGTCTTGCCCTGAATGACGATGACGCCGTCCTCCCGCTTGCAGCAGGAGCAGGGCAGGGCCAGCTCGACGAACAGGTGCGCGATGATGCAGGAGGCTTCGGCTGGTGGGATCGGGGTGTAGTTGTAGCAGTTTCCCATCAGCACTCGAGCCTCCGCTGCCCTGTGTTCCAGATGCCGGATCTCACGGTCAGCCCCTCCAGATCGTCGAATGTGATCTGGAAGGGGTTGCTCGTGATGTCCGTGCAAACGAAGTCCCACAGGGCGTCGACCTTCACCTTCAGAGCGTTGTCAGCCGCGTCGACATACTCCTTCGTCGTGATGTCCTTCGGGTCGTCGACTGCTCCGTAGTGTTTCATAGGCCGGCCTCCTTACAGTGCGATGCTTGTGATGATGACGAGGATCGGGTTGGAGGGCGCGGCCGCGAGCGTGACCGTGACTTTGCCGTTGGCCGAGGCCGTGGCGTTCTCGAAAGAGACGTCGCCGATGACCTGCTCCTTGGTGGCGCTGTCGATCAGGATCACGCTGAGGATGTAGCCGGTGACGGTGAAGCTCTTGCTCGCCGCGTCACTGAGGGCCCGGACGGTCTTGGTGACGGCCTTCGGGATCGCGGGCTTGTTCTTGATGAAGGCGTCACTATTGCCGTCCGTCTCGTTCCAGTCGCTCTGGACGTTCTTCTCGGCGTCGGCGGGAGCGTGGGCGCTCTGGCTGTGGTCGTATGCCGTCTTGCCGCGGTCGCCGCGGTAGGCGGTGCTCGCAGTCTCGCCGATGGCGAGGTCGTCCCGCTCCAGCGGTACGTCTTGTTCTGGTACTCGCCTTCGCTCAGGATGACGTAGATCTTGTCGGACTCAGGTGCCAGGGCGGCGCCGCCGGAGGTCTTACTCAGCCAGTCGGCACCGAGGGCCGTGGCGCCGGTGCGGATGTAGGCGTCGACGACGTCGTCCACATAGCTCGGGAGCTGGTTGGCCGGCACCTTGCCGCCGCTGTCCAGCTCGGCCACGCCGCCGGCTGCGCCCTTTTCCGTTGCGGGGATCGCGCCGACGTCAGCGGCAGCGGACGGGATCGTCGGCTTGTCGCTCAGATCCTTATAGCTGCCGGAGAAGGCCACGGTCTTGAGGTCGCTGAAGAACTTCAGCACCTTGCCGAGCAGGACGCTCAGCTTCTCGCCGGAGACTGGCGCCTCCCGCTTGGCTGCTGCCTCGAAGGCGACGGTCACGTTGGAGCCGTCGCCGTCCGTGTTCAGCTTGCTGGTGTCCTTGGGGTGGACGTGGTCGCTGCGTGCGAACGCCATCTCAGTGCCGACGGCGGCGGTGCCGTGGACGCTGCTGCGCCCTCGGGGATGTCGCCGGAGGTGATAAAGCCGCTGTCGTTCTCGAGCTGCGAGGTCTTGGTCGGCACAGGGATCCATTTCTCACCTGTCCACAGGTACAGCGTCAGGTCGATGCTGTTGAAATAGATCTGGCCGATCTTCGGGTTGGCCGGAGGTGCAGCGAGCGGCTGCATGATGGCGTTTTGGATCTCGTTCTGTGAGAGATCAATGCTTGTCAGGAATTTCACGGGTTTACCTCCTTAGTTGAAGTATGCAGTCCCGGAAAAGGCTGCGCAGAAGGTCAGGCGCACGGTGTTGTCGTCGAGGTAGTCGACCTCCCCGATGACCACAGTGCCGGCGCTGTCGACGACCGTGACGGCGGGCCGCTTTCCGAGGTTGTGGGCGACTGTCCACACCTTCGCTGCCTGCGCCTGCTTGTGGGTGTGGTGCCTGTCGTCCGTGATGCCGAGCTGCGCCGGCGTCATGTCGCCGATCAGCTCGTGCCCGTTGATCTTGGGCTTGTTGCGCAGGGCTTCGTAGTTTGAGGCGCTGCCGCCGCCCGTCTCCTTCATAGAGGCGGTCATGGGGACAGGCGTCTCGGTCATCTTCGCCCCGAAGGTCTCCGCGCTGCCAGAGAACGAGGCATTGAAGTCGACGCTCACTTAGATGACGCCGTCCTTCAGGATCCGGCTGAGCGGGGCGGTCATAATGTTGCTCGCAAACGCGCGCCCGTCCTCCGTCCTGCCGCGGATCTGCACCTCCACCTGTTGATCCTCGTCGGGAGATAGAGAGCCGAGCAGCAGCGTGTCGGCTTGCGTCAGGCTGACGGTGACGACCTTGTCGGTCGCGTCGACGCCCTCGTCCCCGAGGTGCTTGGTGACTTCCACCTGCTTCGGCGGGGCATAGGTGGCGAGCTGCTGCGTGCGGAATGTTACCCACATGGTCACGAACTCGCTGACGTCGATGTCACAGTTGATGGTGATGGTTGGTGTGGTGCCTCTATACATGGGCGGCCTCCTTTCTGGCCTTTGGCCGGTAGTTTAGCACTCGAGGCGCTGGAGTCCGCTGTTCCAGATGCCGGCCGTCAGGGTGATGCCCGTCAGGTCTGCAAACGTGATCTGGAAGGGGTTGGTCGTGATCTCGCTGAAAACGGCGTCCCACAGCGTTGCGATCTTGCTGGTGTTCTGGCCGACCGCGTTGCTCAGGTCATTCACCGACGCCTCGGCAGCCTGCGCGATTGCGATGGCCTGCCGAGCGAGTGCCAGAGCCTCCTCTGCCGTAGCCTGTGCGCCGAGGGCGATGGCCTTGTAGGTCTCGTAGTCCTCTTTGGTGGCGTAGGCGTCGGCGGGGATGTAGGCGGTCACGTTGGTGGCCGTGCCGATCGCGGTGACGATGTCGATGGTTTTCTCGACGATGGTGGCGCCGCCGGAGGGCGGGATCCACTCGGCCAGATCGCCGCAGTTGCCGTAGCAGTACAGCACCTCGCCGACCTCGGGATCGGGATCTTCGGCATAAAGGCCGAGCTCGCGGTAGTAGAAGCCCTCGGTCTCGTCGCCGTTGGTGAAGATGCCGCCGACGGCCACGGTGCCGTCACCGTTGATCTTCAGCTTCGTGATGTCGACGGTTGCCTTCGGGCTGACCACGCCGGTGAGGGTGCGGGGCGTCTGGCCCTCCTCGAGGTAGCCATCGCCGAGGACGATCTTGGTGTAGTTGATCTTCTGGCCGGCCACGCCCTTCGCCAGAACGATCAGGCCGGCGGTGGTGATGTCGTTGTTGATAAATGCAGCCATGTCTATCTCCTTTCCTTAGTCTGAGATGACCGCCGCGTCGGTGCCGATGCTGACGGTCTCGCGGTTGTTGTCGTGGACGACGGCCGCGTGGTAGATGTGGATCTCGTCGCTGCCCATGACGTGCACCTCTTGGGTGTGATCCCTGACGGCCATGCCGGAATAAAGGAACATTTCGCCGGTCAGGCAGATCAGGATCGCGTCGAGCCACGAGCTGCGGCGCTTGACCGTCCGCAGCAGCTTCAGGAACAGGTCGAGGTTGCTGTTGACGAGGCTCGGGTTGTCGCTCAGCACCTTGAAGTGATGCGGCTGCCCGCCGTACTGATACCACTCCCTGACCTCGCCGGTGCCGAAGTAGTCGGCCACGATCTGCTCCACGGCGTAGGGGGTGCCGAGTTTTGCGTAGACGCGGTCGCTGTTGCGGATGACGGCCTGCTTGGCTGCGATGGGCGCGGTGCTGTCATACCACTGGATGTTCAGCTCCCACGCCATTTCGTCGAGCTCTGCGTCGCTGAGCTGGTCGATCTTGTCCCACCTGCTCAGGAGCTTCAGGCGTGCATAGGCGTCGCGGCTGATGATGTCGCAGCCGGTGGCGAGGCCATTGTCGCCGCCGTCCTCCTGCATCCACGCAGGCAGCAGCTTGACCATCTCGGTCTCATTGAGCCGCATTTACACCACCTCGCTCTCGACCTTGTGGCTGACAGTCAGGTGGCCGCTGAACTTGGCGACTTGCGTGTCGTCGAGGGCCTTGTAGGTCGGCTTGACGACGTCCACGCGGAAGGCGCCTGTCAGGTTCTCGCCCCACGAAGGCGAGAGGATCCGCTTGCGGAGCTGGTCGGGGTTGATGTCCCGGCCGAGGGCTGCGACTTGCCACTCGTTGTAGCGGTCGATCGCGCCGCCTGTGCCTTCGACGTTGGCGATCACCTCGGCCTCGCTCTCCGGCGTGGTGTAGTACACGATCTCGATGTCGTAGGTCTCGACCTCCGGGGGCACGGCGCTCACTTTGTCAGTGAGTGGCCGGATGTCCTTGGCGTTGACCACGTCCAGCACCTTCGCCAGCATGGCAGCGTCGGGGATCCCGCCGCCTTCCAGCAGGGGCACGATCTTGACGCAGCCCTCCAGCGTGCGGGTGATGATGATGTCGATGCTTTCGGCAGCCGCGAGACTGCCCTTGAGCGTGATGGCCAGCAGGCCGTCGGCGTAGTCGACGGTGTAGTCCGTGTCCTTGACCGCCGCCGTGCTCTGCCCGTGGGCCTTCACGACGAGGGTGTCGGTCAGAAGTGTGCCGCCGCCCTTGAAGGCTTTGCCGTCGTAGACCGTGAGGGTCTCGCTGACGGTTTCCTTCTCGCTGACGGCCTTTGCGTCCACGATGGAGCTGTCGGCCGTCATTACCCAGTAGATGTAAGCCTGTTCAGGGCCCGCGGTGGATCTCTTGGCGGGTGCCAGACGGATCCGCTCACGGAGGCGGTTGTCGCCCTCGGTGGTGTAGGGCTCGCCGTCATCGCCTCCGGCCGTTTCGGTCAGATTGGTGACGGACTCGATGTAGGGGATTAGGTCGACAAGGGTGGTGATCGTGCCGGCTGCGTAGCCGTTGAACTTCGTGCCGTTGCTCACGGCCGAGGTCGGCACCTCCACAGAGTAGGCGCCAGCTTGCAGCACAGCGATCTCGTCGGTTGCAAAATAGTTTTCGCTGTCCGGCGTCACCTTCGTCCACTTCGGAATGATGATGTTTTTCTCCTGCGGCGTGGAGACGGAGAAGCGCATGGTCGTCTTGGCCGGTGTGCCTTCCAGTCGTTTCACGTCCTGTCGCTCGCCGATGGCGTCCAGCACCTCGCCCCTCGCATAGCGGAGGAGCGTCTGCCGGCCGACGTCGTTGAGGCTGTTGTAGAGGGCAACGAACACGGGCACGAGAGCCTCACCGAAGATCCGGCGCTCGTCGCCCGGGTAGAGCGGCTCGCCGGCGCCCTTTTCGAGCTCGGTGATGATGGTCTTGTATAGGGTGCTCGCGTCTGTCGTGGTGAGTTTGATGTCCTCGCCGTAGGTGTTTGTCGCGTCGCTCACGCTGTTCACCTCCTTCATGTGATGTTGTCGATGCTGGCCCGCAGCTCGAAGTCGCCGGCCTGAGCGGTCAGAGCCTTCAGGTCGGAGTCACTGAGCTGCACGCGGGGCTCGTAGGTTTCCACGAGGAACTCCACGTCGGCGGCCAGATCGGTCGCAGCGGTTTCGCTCGGCTTGTCGATCAGCGTGCGGTCGATCCCTTTGATGCGCTCATAGGGCACCTCCCCGCGGATGGTCTTGAGGAGGTTCTGCACACAGATCTCGGGCGCTCCGTTGCCGGATGCTTTCATGGGATCACCTCGCTTTACTTGAGCTGTGCGTTGTTGGGTTTCTTCGCAGCCTTGTCGCTGCTGGATGCTCCGACGGTGACGGCGCTCAGACGCCGGCCGACGCCGCCAGAGGACGAGACGCCGGCCGCGGACGAGCTCTTGCTCGAGCCGCCTGCGCTGGCCTTCTTGCTGCTGGCCTCCTCGGCGTATTCCGTCAGGTTGATCGTGATCTTGCCCTTCAGGATCCGGCCGAAGTTGTCGAGTGTGGTGTCTGAGAGGCTGACGCCGGTGAGCTGAAGATTGGCCGGGCCGAAGCGCCGGCCGGCCAGATAGAAGGGGGCGTACTGCCCGACCAGCGACGTCCACGACTCGAACTCTCCCCGGGCGTCGCCGCCCACGGCAGACGCCAGATCGAAGTCGAAGCTCATGCTTTGCAGCTTGAGCGCCTTGGTCTTGGTGGCCGGGGATCCGGCCTTGTCGTCGCTGTTTTCCGTGTCGAGCTCGACGCTGGAGGAGACGCCATTCAGGGCGGCGATCCTCTGGCTGGAGACGCCCCACGTCTTGCCGTTCCATGATGCCATGACGGCCATGTCTATCCCTCCTTACTGCGGGCCAGAAGTGCCGCCTCCCATGCTGTCGGTGTGGGTGTGGCCGGTCAGGCTGATGCTCGTGGCGATCACGTCTGCCGACGGGACGCTGATGCCCTTGTCCTGCATCGTGAGCGCGCCCTTCTTGACGGTGATGTCGCCCGGGACGATACCGTCCCACTCTCCGTCCATGCGGGAGAGGATGATGCCGGTGCCGTCCTCGAACATAGCATAGGCGACTTCTGTTCCGGGGGTCAGGTTTCCCATCTCTCCGCGCAGATACCACGGGATCGTCAGCGGCCGTGTGACCATGCTGTCGGCGGTGCTCGGGAGCACTCTGGCCGTGGTTTTGTCGCCGTTCCTGTCGGCCTTTCCCTCCACGCTGGAGATCTTGCCCTTCTGGATCATTTGGTTGTTGCTGTTCATCAATATCCCTCCAGTGGCTTGCGGAGGTATAGCTTGCTCCGCGTCTTGACGTAGTCGTGCCGGATCCGGCTGATGAAGGCCGTGCCGTCCCACGACTTAACGCCCTCGGTCGCCAGCGTGACCACAGAGCCCGCTGCATAGTCTCGCAGCAGCGAGCCCGTCCAGAGGGTGCCGACGGTCGCGTTTTTGTTGGCGTCCCGGAGGAGGCCCTTGGCGAAGCGGTCGGCCTCGCTCTGGTCAGTCATGCGGAAGGGTAGGATCCGGCGCAGCACCTTGTCGCCGCCGTTCGGGGCTGCGAAGGTGCCGGTCAGACCGCCGTTGACGGCTTCGGCCGAGCCGTAGGCGTTGGTGCCCTCGTCGCGGTACTCGAAGTCATTGGCCGGGGTGATGGTGATGGTGTCGACGGGCTGCTGACTTTCCATGTACGTCTCGTCGTAGACGACCAGCTTGCCGTCATACACCAGAAACGCCGCGCCCTCGAGGGTGCAGCGGTTTTGAAAAAATGCGAAGTCTGCGAGGTTGTTCTGCTCGACGTAGTCGTAGGTCTGGTCGGTGATCCCGTAGGTCTCGAGCGTCAGGCCGTGGCGGCCGGCAATCTCCTGAGCCAGTTGCAGGAACTTGACCTTTTCCCATGACTTGCTCCGCTTATCCTTCGCAGACTGTGGGACGGAATAGGCCCGCAGGGTGATGATGCCGGACTCGGGGACGACGCTCTCGACGAACATTTTGCCCGTCTTGGCAGCGCCGTCCTCGATGGCGATGGTGTCGCCCTTCTTGGGGTTCCACGAGTCCCACAGCTCGCGGGTGTCGTTGAGTTTGAGAAGCAGCTCGTCGCTCTGCTTTTCGGCGTACATATCGTGATAGCAGCGGTGGACGCTGACGTCCGGGTAGATGTCGACGCCTTCGTATAGGATCTTCACGGCGTCACCTCCTCCACGGCGGCAGGGTCTCCGGCGTCTCCACGGTCTCGACGATCGGGATCCGCACAGCCTCGCCGCCCTCGAAGATCAGCACGTCGCTGAGGTCGGGGTTGGCCTCGATGATGGTGCTCGCCATGCGCTCCTCGTTATATGCGACGAGCGCGATGCTGTCGAAGGTGTCGCCGCCCTGCGCCACATAATCAATAAAGCCGACTGTCTGCTGTGACATAGGCGCCGCCCTCCCTTCTGCTGAGTGCCTCGAGGATGAAGTCGATGAACTCCGGCTCGAGGTCGCGGAGCTTTCGGATCAGGGCGTCCTCGTCGGTGTCGCCCTCGACCTTGATCTGAGGCGAGAAGGACAGGCCGCTCAGGTCATAGACCACAGCCGTGCCCGATCCGCTGCTGATGGGCTCGTAGTCGGCCTCGCTGGATGCGCCCAGCATCCGGCCAGCCTCGGCCCAGTAGGACAGGTTTTGCGAGCGGTACGCAGGGTTGAAGCTGATGACCGCCTCGGTCGGATAGCGCGGATCCTCGCCCGCGATGGACGGGCCACCCGTGAAGCCGCCGGTCGCATAGCCGGAGACGTTGGCGCTGCCGCCGCCTCCACCTCCAAACAGGCCCGCGATCTTGCTGATGACGCCGGAGCCGAAGCTGACAATCTTCGATACCCAGCCGACGATCGTGCCGAGCACGCTTGCGATGGGCTCCAGAATAGCCAGCAGGGGCGAGAGGAGCGGCATGATCGCATTGAGCAGGCTCACGACCGGGGGCAGCAGGGCCTCGATCAGTTGCATCAGCGGAGGCAGCAGCGGCATGATGACGCTGTTGACGATTTGCAGGGCAACCTCCAGCAGCGGGGTGATGACCGGCAGCAGCGCGGCGATCAGGTTCGCCAGCACAGGCAGCACAGTCGAGATGATCTGCGTCAGCATCGGGAGCACGGTGGCAAGGATGCTGGCGATCGGCGGTAGAATAGCCTGAACGATCTGCATGAGCGGCGGGAGTAGCTGCTGTGCGAGGTCGAGCAGAGGCGGCAGGAACGAGCCCACGAGCTGAGCCAGTAGTGGCAGGATGCCCGCAGCCAGCTCCGTGACCATCGGCATGACCTTCTTCAGGGTGTCGCCCATGCCGACGAGGAAGTCCTGCACAAACGGCATACAAGCGTTGAGCGTGTCGGTGATGACCGGGCTGATTTCCTCGAAGGTGTCGGTCAGGATTGGGGCCAACGATGTCAGCGTGTTGGCGATCATCGACGCCATAGGCAGTAGGGCCACTTCGGCCGACCTCTTGACCGCCTCGAAGGCAGAGCCGAGGTCGTTGTACTTGACGTCGTTGATCTGCTGGAGCGCGGCGGCGCCGTCATAGGCTGCGGTCTCGATGTCACCGAGCACGGGCAGGATGCCCGCCTCCAGATCCTCGAACTGCGAGCCAAACAGTGCGACGCCGATCTCGTTGCGCTTGAGAGGATCCTCGAGCTTGTTCAGAGCCTCGACGGTGTCGAAAAATGCAGCCTGCGCGGTCTCGCCGCCGGCTGCAAAGGCCGCGAACATTTTGTCGGAGTTGAGGCCGAGGCCCTTGAAGGCTTCGGCGCTGCTGTCGCTGCCGTCTTTCGCTCTGATGTTGAACTCCTTGACGGCGTCGGCCACTTTGTCGATGCTGAACAGGCCGGCGTCAGCGCCTTCCACGAGGGAGCCCATGAACTGGTCGGCGCTCAGGCCGAGGGCCGCAAACTGCGCCGAGTATTCGTTCAGGGTGTCGAGCAGGTCGCCGTTTTTGTCTGCGCCGTTCTGTGCGCCGGTGGCGATTAGGCCGTAGGCTTCTTCGGCGCTGATGTTGAAGTTTTTCATCAGAGCCGAGGCGGCTCTGGCGCTTTCACTGATGTCGTAGTCGAAGGTGTCACGCAACACGAAGCCGGCCGCGGTGGCCTGCTCCAGCGCTTCGCCGGCCAGATCGCTCGCTTTCTGCGTAGCGGCCAGCCCTTCGGCCACGTCGTTGAAGTCCTCGCCGAGGTTCTGCGCGTAGATGTTTTTTACACTCTCGCCCAGCGCGTCCAGCTCGTCGCCGGTGGCGCCGGTAGATGCGGAGAACTGGTTCATGGCTTTGTTGTAGTCGTCGCCCAGCTCTGCCAGATACTTCCCGGCCTCGACGACCGCCTTGCCCGTCGCCACAGCGATGCCGCCCACGGCAGCACCGACGGCAACGGCCTTCCAGTTTACTTTGTCGAGGTGTCCCGCGACGTTGTCCATCGCCTTCCCGAGGGAGGGGTCGATGGCGCCGGCGAAGCTGACGACGGCCTGCATGATCTTGTTTTTGCCTGCCATCAGTGTCACCTCCTTCTGTATTTCCTGAAGTTATTCCGGGGCATTGAGGCGGCCTTGTCGCGTTGCCGCTTGGCCTCCTCGGCTGCCTCGTAGTATTCCATCAGGAAGTCGGTCAGGCGTTCCCGTCGGAGCTCGCCGACTGAGGTGTGGAAGGCTCGAGAGTAGTCTCGGACGAGCTCTCCGAGCCGCTTTCCTCGGATTGTGCCGCCGACCTCGCCGTAGTAAAATTTCGGCCGATCCTCATAAGCTCCATGACGTCGGGGCCGCTGATGCGCTCGAGGTCGCTGACGTCGATGTCGCTGTTGACGGCGACGATCGCCATCATGGCGAGATAGGCGTGCAGGGAGTAGTCGAGCTCGCAGGCGCCGGCGCTGCCGCCGCCCTTGTTGGAGGTCGCGCGGAGCTTGCGGGCCTCAGCATCGGCAAACATTCCCACGGTGATCGCGTCGGTGTCATAGGTCAGAGTCTTGACCTTTTTGCCGTTGATGGTGATGGGGTTCTGAAGTGTCAGCTTTTCCATGTGTGTCTCCTTTCGATAAATAGAGGGCGCCGCCCCGGAGGCGACGCCCTTCTTGTTACAGGACGCTGCGGATGTCCTTGGCGTAGTCGACGCCGCCGACGCGCATGATGGTGTTGAGCTGGTCGATCAGCCAGTATTCGTTGCCAGCGACGAAAAGCTGGTAGCGGCTGACGGCCAGCGCGATCTCGTTCTCGCTGGCGTTGCCGGGATCCACGTTCAGGCCGGGGATGCCCTTGGAGACGCAGCGGAGGAACGCCTTGCAGCCTTCGGTCTTGGTAGAGCCGTCGGAGAGCTTGACGTCCTGCGCCCAGCGGATCTCGATGGTCTTGCTCGTCAGCTTGACGAGGCTGCGCAGGCCGAGGTCAATGCCGATCTTGGTGATGGACGCCTCCATCGCCTCGATCTGGCCGGGCAGCGGCGCCGTGTAGGTTCCCATCGCCTTGAAGTCAGCCGTCACAAGGTTGACGGGAGGCAGGGCGATGGTCACGTCCTTGGCGGCGAGAACGCCGTCCACATAGACGGTATCGGCGAGGATGGGGCCCTTCAGGTCGAGCCACAGGTTTGCCATTACTCGTCACCTCCTTCGTAGTAGACGGAGAAGCCTGCGTCGGTGTAGGCGACGTAGACGCTCGCAGACTTGAGGGGCGGGGTCGGGGTGACGGCGATGTCCCAGCGGAAGTCGCCATTCATCACGTCGGTGGTGCTGTTCTCGCTCTCGAGGAACAGGATCACAGGGGATCCGAGCAGCGCGCCCATGCTGACATAGCCGTCGAGCTTCTCCTGCTCGCGGTTGATGATGCGATCCTTCAGTGCGCGGGTCATGGGCTCGTCGATCTCCGGGCTCCACTCGCGCTGGAAGTCGTTGGTGATGTGCATGAGCATCCGCATGGAGACGTCGAAGATCGCGCGGGGATCCACGTCTGCGCCGTAGGTGTAGGCAGCCGTGTGGTCGCCCCACAGTACCCATTCGCCGCCCCATGCCACGGCGGTGCTGATGCCGTTCTGCGTCAGCTCCTTGCCGCTCTGCTGGTCAAAGCCGCGGTTTTTCGCGTTGGCGCCGAAATACTGCTTGATGACGGGGATCGCCTTGTTGCCGCAGGTCTCCATCGGGACGCTGTTGTGGCTGAAGTCGGCGCGCATGAGCTCGACCACGGCCAGCGTGCTCAGGTGGAACACGTTGCCGAGGTTGTCCACAGCCTGCGGCCAGTAGACCTTAGAACGCTCGCCGGTGAAGGCGTTGGCCTTCTTCCATGCGATCGCCTTGGTGATCGTGTCGACCGCCTGCGCGGTGCTATCCACGAGAGGCAGGTCGGCCACGACGAAGGCGTCCCAGTGGCCGTTGATCTTCTTGCAGGCCGTCAGCATGGCGTTGTAGACGGCAGGGCTGTGACTCCAGCCGGGGGCTGCGATCAGATTGCAGACCGCGAACTGCTCGGGATAGAGCAGCGCGATCGCGCTCAGACCGCTGTACTCGCCGGAGGAGGTGACGCCGCCGATGATGTCGCTGTCTGCGATCTCAGAGTCGTCCACCTCACTGAAGCTGGCCGTCAGGCTGCCGGCGAGCTGCGCGTCGTCCTTCAGGCTGGTGATGATGACCGTGCCCTTGGTGAAGTTATAGTCCACAGCGTAGTCGGTGCCCTCGACGTAGTTGCCGCTGTCATTCTTTGCGATGGTCAGGGTGTCGAGGATGATCTTGTCGCTGGCGAACTCGGCGCGGCCGCCGGTGAAGGTGAGGGCCTTGGTGGTGGCCGCCTCCTTGCGGTGCTTGCCCGCGGAGGGGTCGAGCACATTGATGACGTAGATCGGGCCGATGTTCCCGAGGGTGTTGTTGAAATGCGCGTACACGGCCTCGCACAGGGTAAAGGTGCCCCAGTCGGACGAGTAGCCGATCTTCTTCTGCGCGTCGACCAGACTGGTGATCTTGATCGGCGCGTTGATGATGCCGGCCTCGCCGAAGCCGCGCACGAGGTTGACGGGTGCCGTGCCGATATAGACCGGCGTGGTGCCCGCCTGCACGGCGCTCTGTGCCACGGTCTCGCCGATGTGGCCGTAGGCGCCGTAGAGGTATTCGTTTGCCATCTGCTTATCCTCCTTTGCATGAAATTAGAGCAGCCGAGCGGCTGCCCTTAAAGCAGGTGTTGGTAGCTTTTCGGGTTGCGGGTCAGTGTCTCCTCGACGGAGAACTCAGCCCATGCAAACCAGTACGGGTAGAAGTCGGGGACGGCGTCTTGCTCCGTGACGGGGCCGAAGGTGATGCCCTTCTCCTTGATGACGCGGAGGTCGCCGAGGTACTCGGCGTTTTCAATCAGCCGGAGAGCTGTGTCCACAAAATTCCATGCGTCACGCCAGCCCTCTCCGTTCTTCACGAAGTAGGAGGCCGCCGCCTCGTTGTATTGCTGGATGTAGGTGCCGCTGCCGTCGCCCTTCGGCTTGAAGATGTCGGGCCCGTGGTAGCCGGGATCCCACGCTGAGAAGCAGAGCCGGATCTTGATGTCTCGGGCACTCTGGAGCAGGTCGTCGTCGCCCTGAACGATCTGCACGCAGACCGACGGGATCGGCGCGGCGATGTTCGGGGGCGTCCTGTCCTTCGATGGTACGAAAAGCGAGAACGCGGCCGGGTTTACCAGCTTGTATGGGTAGGAGGCGTCCGTTGCGTTGTCGTCGGGGAGCTTCAGCTTGACCAGAGGGCAGACCTCGGCGGTCAGCCAGTCCCGGACGGTTTCGATGCTGTTGACGATGGACATGGGGCACCTCCTACATGGTGACAGTCTGGCCGAGGGCCACGGTGGCGATCCCCATGTCCTCGCTCCAGTCGTTGACGATGTACTCGCGGCCGTCGACGTTGAGCCCTTCGCCCGCCGGGCGCCGAGCGGGCAGATCCTCGACCGCCGCGTAAAGCAGCAGAGAGGACTCCGCGACGCTCAGCTCTTGCCCCCCTTGGCGTTCCTTCAGGGCGTTGTCGTCCAGCACGGCGGCGATGGCTCTGCCTTCGACGGTGTGCTTCTCACCGAACTCGTCGAGATTGAGAAACGTGCGCCGACGGTCAGCCTCGACCATCGCCTTGAAGCTGAAGGCCATCAGACAGGATCGGCGGCGCCGATCTGAGGGGGCTCCTCGTCGTCGGCGCCGTCATCAGGCTGCTCGGCCTTGGCGGCCTCGATGGCAGCGATGACGTCGGCCTTCTTGCGCATGGCAGAGGCGTCCACGCCATAGCGCGCGGCCACTTCCTTCAGCTCGTCGAGCTTCATGTCCTCGTTGTACTCAGGTGGCTCGTCGGCCGCGGTGTTGGTGCTGGCAGGCTCGTCGGCGTCGTCGCCGGGAGCGGGTGCGGGCTGCTCGGCAGTCTCGCCCGGCTCGCCGATGTACTTGGCGACGCCTTCCTTCACCAGACGGGCCTCCAGCTCGTCGTCGAACTTCTGAGGGCCGTCTGCTTCAGTGATGGGGATCACCTTGCGGCCGTTATAGTAGCCGAAGGTGCCCTTGATGATCTGGATCATGCTCTGCTCCTTTCTGCTGCGCTCAGTCCGTCAGGACGTCCGCAACGATGAACGGGTTCTTGTTGTTGGGGATCATCAGCGGGCGGCTGGAGATGGTCAGCGTGCGGCTGTTGCCTTCGGCGCTGCTCACATACTTCGGCACGCGGCGGCCGGCGTAGGTGTGGAACTCGCCGTCGCTCTGCTCGACCTGAGAGACGGCGCCGTAGGCGGTGCGGCCAGCGCCGGGAGCGGTGAGGACGCACTTGCCGGACGGGATGTAGAGCTTGTCCTTGCCCTCGTCGTCGGTGTAGGTCAGGTCGTAGGAGATGACGCTGATGATGCGGCCGAGGACGTTCAGGCGGGCCACGATGGCGGCGCCGTCAGGCAGCAGCTCAGGCTCCACGTTGCCGATCTCGATGCGGCGGTTGTCGAGGAGCTTCTGCACGGCTGCGTCGTTGATGATGGTGTCAGCCACGTCCGGGGAGCAGACCAGATCAGAAGCGCGGAGGCCGCGCTTGGTCAGCATACGGATCATGGCCTCCAGATCCTTCAGGATCTTGCCGCCGGTGGCGTCCCACTTGGCCGTCGGGGTGTAGGTCGCGGGGTTGCTGGCCTCGGAGTAGAAACGGATCTCCATCTCGTCGGCCTTGTCGACGTCGTCGGCGATGTGCTTCATCACGCAGCCATTGGTCAGCATGGTCTCGGCGGCCATCGCTTCTTCGCGGTTGGTGATGAGCTCGCCCAGCTCGTCAGCGTCGCGCAGGATGAGGGTCTGCTGGCGCTGCTCAGGGGTGAGTTGAGAGTAGAGAGCCTCGCCGAAGCCACGCTTGCGCAGCTCGTCGAGGGTCAGGACGCGACGGGGAGCCACGAAGGGCGGGGTGTAGCGTTCCATATTGTAGCCGGCGCGCAGGACGGTGACGCCGCCCTTGCGAGGGGCCACGAAGGGCGCCAGCTTCTTGCTGCCGTCACGGAACTCGACGAGCACGTCGTCGGTGGCGAAGATGTCGCTCGCGTCGTTGGTGGGGAAGTAGCGGTCACGCAGGAAGGTCGCAGCAGGGGTGAGCTGCTGCACGGCCATGAGCAGCGTGTGGGTGTCGTAGAAGTTAAAAGGCATTTTGTTGTCCTCCTTCTCTTAGTATTCGATGGCGTCGGAGAGCAGGATGCCGGCCTTGCGCAGCTCCTCCTCGTCGGTCGCCTTCAGAGTGTAGCCGCTTGCGACGGCCAGCTTGTTGCGGGCAAAGTGGCCGGTGCGGTAGGCCAGCACGGTCACGTCCGCGGTGGTGCCGACTTCCACGTCCTCGGCGAGGATGCAGTTGGCGGTCAGGGTTTCGTTGGTGGTCGCGGTGGAGCCGAGGATCACCAGCTTGCCGTCGTCGGCGGTGCTGGCAGGCAGGGCCAGCACGGTACCGCGCTTATAGGTGGCCGCGGCGGTGGCCTCCTTGCTGATGGTCACGGTGAGCACGTCAGCGACGGGCTCGTTGGCAACGATCAGGCCGTCATAGCCGACGCTGCCGAGGTTTTCGTCCAGTCTCTTGCTCATTACTTCTTACCTCCGTTCTGAGACTTGGTGGAGTTGTAGAGGCCGACGATGGCGTCCACCTTTGCCTTGTCGTCGTTTTCGCTGCCTTCCTCGCCGCCGTTAGGGGCAGCGCCGACGCCGGCAGCGCCGGACTCGTCGTTGTCAGCCTTGGCGTCCTTCAGGTGCTTGGCACCGAGGGCCGCCTGCTTCTGCATAGCCTTGAGCGCGAGCTGCTCAGCGGTGCAGGGGGTCTCGCCGTACTTGGCGTCCCTGACGAGCTGCGCGTCGCCCACACTTGCGGCGATGCTGTCGATGGCCTCGATGCGGGCGCGTTCCTGCGTTCTGGCAGTTTCGGCCGCCTGCTGCTCGATCTGAGCCACGACGTCGGGGTGCTGTGCTCTCATTTCTTCGAGGGTCATGGTCTTGTTGTCCTCCTTCTTGGGGCCGTCGTTCTTGGCGGCCGCGTGTTTATTTCCAGCCGCAGGGGCGGCGTGGATGCTGTTGTCGATGGGGATCGTCCCCGGGATGTGTCTGAAGCCCTTGACGTCGTGCCGGATGCCGGCGACGAGGAGCACCTTCTTGTCGGCGCTCAGGGTGACGTCGGGGCCTTCGTCTGTGAGCAGGGTGTCGGCAAAGCCGTTGTCAATGGCCTCCTGCCCGACCATCCACGTCTCGCGGGTCATCATGTTGCGGAGCTGGTCGACCTCGATGCCGGTCTTGGCGTGGTAGATCTCCGCGATGGCCCGCTCGCTCGCGTCGAAGTCCTTCTGGAGCTTCTTCAGGTCTGCGAGGGTGTAGTAGTCGTAGAGCAGCCCGGCGACACCGTGGATCATCACCATGCTGCCGGGATAGACCTGTACCTCGTCGCCCGCGCAGGCGATGACGCTGGCCGCGCTGGCCGCGATGCCTTCCACGACGACGACCTTGTGGCCGGTCAGGCCCTTGATGGCGTTGTGGATGGCGATGCCGGTGTAGAGGTCGCCGCCGCAGCTATTGATCTTGATGGTGATATTGCTCTTGCCCTTGACGGCCGCGAGATCCTTCATGAAGCTCTCGGGCGCGATGTAGAGGCCGGGCTCGGGCTCGCCCGTCCACCAGTCCACAGGCTGACGGCTCACGACGTCGCCGTAGAGGGTGATCTCGCCCTCGTCGTCGCCGATGCTGGCGACGTTCCAGAACTTGATCGGCGTGCCCGCAGTCTGAGGCCCGACGCAGAGCCGGGGAGTGTTATGCGTTCTCATGCTTGTCTCCTTCCTTGATGCTTTTGATAGCCTCGGCGACGATCGCCTCCCGCAGAGCTGCGGAGATCGTGCCGCTGGCCGCTGTGCTCTGGTCGACCTGCCCCTGCGCTGCGCGCAGCTTCTCGTTTTCCCGAGTGAGCTGGTCGACGTTGGCGTCCCACTGACCGCCGTTGAGTCGGATGGTCGCCTGCTCTCTGGTCGTGATGCCTTCGCCGATGGCGAGGATCTCGGCCGTGATCTCCTTCGTCGGGTCGAGCTGTCCCTGAGAGGGGCCGATCCACTCGGCGCCGAGGTATGCGGCGCGGATCGCTGGATCTGCGAAGAAGCCCGGGGCGCTGATGCGGCCGCGGGCGACGGCTTCAGAGAGCCAGATCTCATATACCGGCGTGCAGAAGTCATCGACAAACCACTTGCGCCTCATGCGGAACGCCTTCCACGCCTCCATCAGGGCGGCGCGGCTGGCGCTGTACGAGCTGTTGAAGCTCTTGAGCAGCAGGTCGGCCGGGATCTCGAGCGCCGCGCCCACCTGTTCGCAGATGGCGCGCAGGAATGTGTTGAAGCCACTGGCCGGCCGCTTGGGGTCTGCAAAGGTCACGTCCTCGCCGGGCTCCATGATGTTGATCTGGCCGGGGCCCATCTCGTACTCGTTAGGATCTCGGCTCACCTCCGGCAGGCTGCTCCCGACCTCGTTGAACGGGTTGTCGCCGGCGCCCGCCTCGGTCTTGATGAAGGCCGTGAAAAACGACTCGACGACCGCCGCAGTCAGCTCGCTCTCGGTGTAGCGGCGAAGCTGGAGCAGGGGCTCGATGACCTGCGCGAGATAGCTGACGCCGCGGTATTGATCCGGGCGCTCGCTCTCCATGACGTGCAGGATGTTCGGCAGGCCAGTCCGCTCGCCGTATGCCTGAACACGGGCCCACGTCGTCGTCGTGCTGCCGAGCTCGAAGGGGTAGGTGCTGCGGATGTGGTACGCCTCGATCTGGCCGTCGTCGTTCACCTCGACGCCGTCGTAGATGGTGTTGCCGTTGGCCGCCTTGCCGGTGGTCAGCAGCATCGGGGTGATGATGCCGGAGGTCGTTGGCGTGGCGACTCGGTCGGCCTCGATCAGGTGCAGGCGTAGCGAGTAGGGCGTGAGCGGCGTCGGCTCGTACTGCTTCACGACGGCGAACACGTCGCCGCTGAC
>ULVM01016163.1_pt1 | contig 25457 bp, 23 predicted proteins | sample 1959451 | NCBI WGS metagenome assembly ULVM01 (sample SAMEA4835786, study PRJEB28245) | human gut metagenome | biome: gut microbiome; material: fecal sample | place: Denmark | collected 2008
TTTTAATTTTCATCTTTCATCACCTGCTCTAATTCGGAAATAATCGTTTTCGCAACGGCTTTTCTGTCCGACGGTTTCGACTCGTTAAAATCCTGTTTGGACTTTTCTCTAACGATCGTTTCAACCCGTTTCTTCATTTCCTCAATTATATCATTATTAGTCATCCAAATCCACCTCCGTGTTGATTTCAGTATAGAACATTACGTCGTCCAATGTCAAATTATACTCATTTAACAACGCATCTAATTGTGCCAGCAACCCATCGTGATTAAGAGCTAATCTTGCATATTCATAGTACCTGCGCAATTCAATTACAGCCATTTTAGGCGTTAATCCGGACGGTAAAACAATAACGTCATATATATCGGCGGATTTCTTATCGCCATATTTACGCAATATTCTTCCTCGCCTTTGAACAAACTCCCTATAATCATCATTGCTTGAAAGTATCAATGCGCTCTTTATAGATGGAATATTTATGCCCTCGTCAAGACATCTAATCGCAACCAAAGAAGCAACCTCATTGTTATTAAACATATCTACCAACTCCATTCGTCTGTCCATAGATTCCGTAGCGGTAAACTGACTTGACTTAATTCCAAGATTATATAAGCGGTCTTTTACAAATTGTATATGACGAATTTCATCATCCCTTTGACCGTCAAAAAGCCGTCCATCCCCACAATAAACAATAAAGTGATCTTTTATAGGTATTTGCTTTATAAATTCATCTATATGGCTAATTTTATTTTCTGCCATCGAAATAACTCGTAATCTTGCGCGAACATATTTAACAAATCGCTCTGGATCAATCAATACTCCTTCATGGAAACAACTTGCCATATTTGCCGATATTTGATTAAATCTATTTTCTTCGTCCTCTGTGGCTGATACGAATATTGGATGATAATTATACGGCACAAGGAAATGGCGTTCCAATGCTTCCTCTATCGGCAAATTGAATACTTGTCCACCAAAGAAATTTACTAAATCAACACCGGCAGCATTATTCTTGCCATTGACCGGCGTTGCACTTAATCCAAGCATATACTTAAACGTAGTATGCAATTCTTCATCACGTTGGGTAAATCTATGAGCTTCGTCCACAATAAGCAATTTTTCTTGACTTGACAAATCCATTACATTTTTGAATTTATCCGAATAGAAAGATTTTATCGTTGTAATCAAAATGATTTGCTTTTCAGGATCATATTTCTGCGCAATAATTAATTGTTTTGCAATACTATACCATTGATGATTTTCGGATGATATGAGCAAAATACTCGCATCCTTAAATGCTTTCTGAACATCTTCAGCCCATTGTTTAACAAGATGCTTATACGGCGCAGCTATAACAACAAGACTCGGAAAATCTTCTATGAGTTTTTTTGCAGAGTATATAGCAGTCCAAGTTTTGCCCGTGCCGGTTGCCATAATATAGAATCCGTTATAACCATTCTCTACCCATTTTTGTATGGCATTTTCTTGATAGTCAAACAGTTTAATAGGCTCGGAATTTTTCTTGATAAACTTCCGTTCCTCTATAACATTCAAAATGCTTTTCTTAATGGAATCCATAAAATTATAGACATCTAAAAACTCATTTTGATTATCCCAAAGTTTATCAAATTCTGTAACCTCATCATCTACACTATCGCCCTCTCCAGCTACCCAACTACGAACCACTCTTACTTTTTCATAATTATTTTGATAAGCATTCACGGACGAGTTCGGCGAACCATAAAAAACAATCTTATTATCATCTTTATCAATCAATATTCCTAATTTGTCGTGATAAATGCCAACATCATTTTTAACCGAGGCAACTTTAATATCTAAAATATCTCTCGCAACGAGTTCAGACAGCACCTCCAAGCTGGCATCATCAAAACACTTAATCTCGCTATTGAAATCCTCGAAGAATCTACGGTTAATCAAATCTTCTTTACGCTCGTATCCCAACTGTATTGCCGCTATATCATCTTCACTTAACGAAGGGCTTACAATCAAATTTACTCTACCGCCATTACGAATAAATGAAGGTAAAGCGTTGATGATTAGCTTAAAAACAGACGACGAGAAAAACCCGACGCTTCTTCGATACGTTTTAGCCAATTTAAGCGCAGGATTAAGTAGACAGTCCACAAAATTGTCTGTTCCTTGATTAATGTAACTTTTTTTAATTAGTAAGTCTTTGAAATTCATATTTACTCCAAATCATCGTAATCGAAGGTATCTAAAATATCTTCATCATTATCGAACTGTTCCGAATCGCCTTGATCAATCTCGGCTAAATCCCTAAAATCAATATTAGACTCATCGAACTCTTGACGCACCAAAATCGGTTTAGCTTCATTCAGAAAATTAGATGTTAATACCAATTTGAACCCTTTTGAATACTTCTTGATAATGCTATATAAAAGCCATGTATTCCATAAACAAGCCAAATCCGGCAATTCACGATAATTATAAAAATCCGACAGCAACTTATACTGCTCTTCCCCTATAAAATCCTCCAAAACAGCATCTAATCTTGAAAAATCCGCTTCGTCAAGCCCGACTGCGTTCACCGAAATAACTGTTTCTCGATTCTTAAAGATAAAAGCATCATTGTTCCTATCTATAAATTCAATATATCGGTCTATAATAGTCCCAACTTCCTTGGCAAATTGCCTAATGTCGGAAATACTACATTCATCATTACGCATTATTAAATTAATAACTTGAGCTTCGCCATTTATTACTTCAACACCTAATGCACCCATAAACGGCCTGTTATATTCGTACTCGTTAGGAAATAATTCTCGAAGCAAGTAATAGAATTGCAAATAATGATTTATTCCGATTCTATTAAATAATCCAGATAAACTACCTTTAATTTTAGAAAAGACAATATTGGCGTGATGAATCTCTTTATCACTCAATTCACTATCTACGGCATACTTTAACGACGATACTTCTTCGTCGGTTATCCCCAAATTATCAAGATGAACGTAATATCCATTCATATTAATAACTTTTGTTGCCGCCGCCATTTGCTGTATAACAATGTCCGTCGCCCCCGGAAAATTACTTTGAATGTCTCTCTTGGTTACAGGAAAAGCAGATTGCTTAACATACGCCTCAATAACGCTATAAAACGTATCTCCGCTGCTTTTCATCACATAATCACGATTAATTGAATATTCTGCGGGCAAGATTTTTTTTAACTGACTGTGCAAAGAATATTTATTATAAATTTCGATTTCCCCAAGTTCTGCACTAAACATATCCATAATGACTTGAATAGGCAAAACCGGCGAATTATATTGCTTTATGTAATCAAGAATTGCCCATTGCAAATCATTGGATATAAGAATTTGCTCGGTATCGTATTTCCAAACACCTCGATCGACCATAACACAAAAAGCCTGTAACCTTGCACGCACAGCCCTATTATTATCAGCCAATTCAAAACCATCAAATTCTATATATGCCTTTTCACGCAAGAAATCTATATTTGCGTCCTCATATATATCCATTCCATCGGGAAAATATTTTTGCATTAAGAATGACAATATAACTTTAAGAGTCATTCTACTCTTGGCAATATACTCACCGCAAATTCTATATTTGCTACAAATCAATTCGGTAATTTCATTTGCAGTAAAAGCATTATTTAATTTCTCGGATATTAGAATACTATACTCTTGAAGATCCGTTTTCGTAAATTCATTTGGAAGCTCTTCCAAGCAGAAGTCGAGTTTGTTTTTTGAATCTCGACTAAAAAAGCAGGCTTTATATCCGCTCTCATAAATTATATCACCGGTGGTTTTATCAAGGAATATCGCAACATTAGCACCTAATTCCAATTCCTCCAATTCAGAGAAAGTAATATAAGATTTATGCGGACTGAATAGCTTTAACTGTGATACTAAAGCGTTTCTATATTTATTTCTTTTAGGTGATAATATATTTCTTATCGCCTTTTGCTCAACTTGTCGTATTCGCTCTCTTGTAACATTACAAATTTCGCCAACGCTTTCTAGTGTCAGCAGATGCCCTTCCAAATATCTTTTTTTAAGAACATAATACTCACGAGGCAAAAGCTTATTTATCCACGAGTTAAAAATATCAATGGGTAAAGTCGTGTCTACCTGCTGTAAAGCACTATATATTTCAAACATCTCTTGTGTAGATATTTCAGTCGGATCGCATTCTAAAAAATCACAAAGCTTATAAAGACCTGATTGATTACATTTTGAAACTATATTCTTATCGCTTATAAACCTTTCAATCCGCACGTTATCAAAATGTGCATTTAAGCCATCAATGTACTGTCTTATTCTCATTAAACAATTTTCTTTTTCCAATACAATGAACAACTCATCTGCCGCATTGATAATTGAATAGTAAAAATCGCCGGATAAATCGCCATCTAAACACTGAACCGAAACACTGTTATAACTGCGAACAACAGCCACATTATTTGCATTCAATTTGAACTTGAAATTATCCTGCATTACATCACTATAACATATAGATAACACATCGTTCTGATCTATATTGAACGACGTACATTCTGTTACTTCACTAAATATTGATCTTGCCGAAAATAAATTGCTTTCAATCTTAATACTATTCGTTTCGCCATCAATTACATCTTCTTCAGAAATCAGACGTATGCGTAAATAATACTCCTCTGTAAACCGAGGGATAGTTTCTACCGGTTCTTCATTCACGCAAATAATATCTCCTTTATTATCACCTTCAGCAGCGATAAAGCAAATTGGACCATCATACCATTCATCAACAAGAATACAAAAAGCTCGTTGCAAATCGCACATACGATAACCTTGCTTCATGCACTTCAAATATATTGATGATATATCAGCATCTTGCGGGCTGTAATATAAGGATTTAAGAAGTTCGACAAAACTATGAGTCCGTAAAAGACTCATAAAGTATTCGTCTACTATTTCGTTGCCCTGTATTGACGATATTTTCTCGTCATACAGTGTTTCAAAATCCTGCATTCAAGCCTCTCGTTATTGCTTATGTTAATCGGTTGTGTACATAGTCGAAAGTATTTGCAAATAATATATGAGTCGATTTTTAAGATCATTTGGCGCAACGATTTTCATTTTCTTGCCAAAACAGCAACACCAACCGAAAAACATATTACTTATTTGTATATCGGCGGTGAATTGAATTTTATTGTTACCGATTTCGGTAATTTTTGTTTGCTCGCCGAACTTATCGAAAATAACGTCGATCAAATCGGACGTGGTTTCAAGCGTTACGGTCGTAGACTCACCGCCAAACATAGAAAAGACCTGCTTGCGATAATTGCTCAAATCTATACCTTTCGGGTGAGCGTCCTTATTTATGGGAGATTCGAGCATTCCCACTTCCATCATACGATCTATTCGATAATTGGTAAGCGTCGTATGATTATCGTGATAGCACACAAGATAGTAGTTATCGTTAGAGAAAACCATTGTAATGGGATTGGCGACGTATCTATGCCCTTCCCTACGAAACACTCGATTGCCGTGTATGTCATAGTCGAAATACTTGAATATGATTTTTCGTTCGCTCAATATCGCTTCGTCTATCTTATCAATACTGTAATAAATATTTTCATTCGTATGCTTGGCAGTATTGAACTCAACAATATTCTTTTTCAGAATCTCGGCGCGATTGCTGCCACCGAGAGCGGAAATCTTATCTATAAATTCCGCAGTTTTCTTTTGGGTAATAAAACTTGCAGCTTGAACGGCGTCAATAAGTATACGCAGTTCGGGAACATCAAAATTTCTATCAACGACGTAATATGAATTGTTATGTTGCCCTCGGCGCTGAATTATCTCATAACCGTATGCATTGAGAGTTTTTATATCTTGATACAAAGTTTTTCTATCACACTCTATACCTACCGACCTTAACTTTTCGATTATTTGATTGGTTGTCAAAGGATGCTGTTCATCCGTATCTTGCTTCAGCATCTCCCAAATCTTTAATAATTTGATTTTCGAAAAGTTTTGTTTGCCCATTCAAAGCTCCATTTTGTCTATATATAATCTATTATATCAAACAATTCGACAAAAAGCAAGAGTCAATTGTCCTAAAAATAAGACAGCAAAGAAAAATAGTATAACTTCTATTGATTAGTATTTCACGGCAAAGCGGTATTCGTCTTTCGACATGGTTTTGTGTCCGAAAACGCCTTTGCCGTCAAAGGTAGAAAATATTACTTAAAATTTTAATACGGCACGATTTTAGCGTAATATTTTCTACTTCTCTTTGACGGACTATACGCCAAGAATATAAATTGCTTTTAACAAAGCCATTTCCGGACCTCTCCGTTGTTCGTCGAAAGACGAATAAAAAAGAGGCAAAAATATTTCTAATAGGAAAAAAATCTTCCTATTAGGTATTTACAATGTCCTCAAAAGTAAAAGGAGAGTCAAAATGAAAACAGCAGTTATCTACACTTGCCATCTCGAAGGTCGCATAAGCGAACCCGACAACGAGAGGCAGACAATGTTGTGTAAAGAATTTGCACAACAGAACGGTATCGAAATCGTAGGAAGTTATATGGATTGCGTAATTACAAAGCATCAACCATTGCTTATGAAACAGCAATTATTCAAGGACTGCCAACAAAAGCAATGGGATATGGTTTTGTTTTCGTCAATTACAATTTTAGGGCGAAGAATAAACGATACGATAAAGTTCTTATCGGAGCTTTCCGAATATGTCGATTATAAAGTTATCGACCAAGAAAACGACAAGTTCCTGAAAGAAGTAGGAAAAATACTTCAAACATTGTATAAGGAAGGACGCTTATGAAAACAGCAGTCATTTACGCGAGATTTAGTAGCGACAGGCAAACTGAACAGTCTATCGAAGGGCAAGTTCGTGTGTGTAATGACTACGCCGAAAGAAACGATATCCTAATCGTCAGTCAATACATAGACCGAGCGACAACAGGTACGAACGACAATCGAGAAGCCTTCCAAAAGATGATGAAAGACAGCGACAAAAAAGCTTGGGATTATGTTCTGGTCTATAAGCTCGATAGGTTCTCCCGTAATAAGTTTGAAATGGCTATACACCGCAAGCACCTCAAAGATAACGGGATTAAAATTCTATCCGCTATGGAAAACATACCAGATTCACCCGAAGGTATTTTACTTGAAAGCCTCTTGGAAGGCATGAACCAATATTACAGCGAGGAATTAGCACAAAAGACCAGACGCGGACAACGTGAAACCCGACTTAAAGGGCTGCACTGCGCAGGCAGGCTCAATTACGGTTACTACACCAAAAATAAAAAGGTATTTATACATGAAGAAGAAAGCCCAATAGTCAAAGAGATATTTGAAAGATACGCAGCCGGTGAACGTGGAAACGAAATCGCTATTAGTTTTGCCGAGCGTGGTATTCTCTATCGCGGAAAGCCGTTCAGCGCAGCGAACATATATGTAATTCTTCACGGCGAGAAGTACACAGGCAGATACGAATTGCACGGCGAGGTTTACGACAACATCTATCCGAGAATTATCGAGCCTGCACTCTATGAGAAATGCAAACAAAAGATAGATGCCAACCGTTACGGCAATCATATCCCCGACTACTCCTACCTACTGCGACGCAGAGTTTACTGCGGTGAGTGCGGAACTCGAATGACCTCTTACAGCGGAACATCCAAATCCGGCAGAGTGTCCAAATACTATAAGTGCTGGAACTCTATCGGTAAAAAGAATTGCAAAGCCAAGTTCATAAAAAAGGACATGCTCGACAATATCGTTGTCAAAACCCTACAAGAAACATTGACGGGCAAAAACCTTTCTGTAATCGTAGACGAAATTTACAGACAGCATAACGCGAAACTAATGGGCGAAAACACAGTCAAACTACTTGAAAAGGAATTGACGCAGATCAACAAATCAATAAGCAACATTATGCGAGCGATTGAACAAGGCATTATAACTGACACCACAAAAGAACGGTTGCAAGAGCTTGAGAAATCCCGACAAGAGTTACAAGAAAAGTTGATATTTGAGCGTATGCAAGAACAAACCGTTTTAGACAAGGAAACAATCGCTGAGTATTTGCAAGAAGGCATAAAGCACGAACCCGAAATGATGATAGAACTACTCGTCGAAAAAGTATTCGTTCATAGCGACCACATAGAAATTATACTGCACTATGTAGATGAACCCATAAAACCAAAACCCCGAATAGACGGTAAAGAAGAAAGCCTCGAAGGAAACGACCTTCGGGGCTCTCTTATTTTTACGGCTATGACGTGGATAGACGAATATAGTTTTCAGGGATTAAAGAAAAAAGACCTTGAACCAAAGTTCAAAGGCACTCGAAATACGCTTGTTTATATTGAAATATGATGAAAAATAGGCTCAAAAGTGTTCTAACGAGGTTAAGCAAACGCATAATTACCTATAGAAGTTACGCTGTTTGGTATTGTTATACTCGTAAGTCCGCTACAATCCCTGAACGCATAATCGCCTATAGAAGTTACGCTGTTTGGTATTGTTATACTCGTAAGTCCGCTACAATCCCTGAACGCATAATCGCCTATAGAAGTTACGCTGTTACCGATTGTTATACTCGTGAGTCCACTGCAATTATAGAACGCCCACTCGCCTATAGAAGTTACGCTGTTACCGATTGTTATACTCGTGAGTCCACTGCAATTATAGAACGCCCACTCGCCTATAGAAGTTACGCTGTCGGGTATCGTTATACTCGTAAGTCCGCTGCAACCGCTGAATGCAGAATCGCCGATAGCGGTTAAGCCGTCGGGAATAACTATGTTCGTTAGACTTTCACATCTATTGAACGCGGAATCGGCGACAACTTTGCACCCTTCGTTTATTACACAACTTGTTATGTCTGTAGATTTTGCTTTTATGAGAACAACATACGGATTGCTTCCGTTCCCTAAATATAATCCGTTATCATACTCGTTGTATTTTAGGCTGCCGCAATATCTGAACGCGTCACCTATAGAAGTTACGCCGTTGCCGATTGTTACGCTCGTAAGCATGTCGCAAAAACCGAACGCGTCCCTACCTATAGAAGTTACGCTGTCGGGGATTGTTACGCTCGTAAATCTGCCACTATAGAACGCTCTCTCACCTATAGATGTTACGCCGTTGCCGATTGTTACGCTCGTAAGTCCGCTGCAATCGCAGAACGCACCGAGACCTATAGAAGTTACGCTGTCGGGGATTATTACGCTCGTAAGTCCGCTGCAATCGCGGAACGCATACGTGCCAATCACTTTACATTTATCACTTATAGTGCAATTTGTAATATCTTCGGATTTTGCTCTTATAAGAACAACGTACGGATTGTTATTGTTTCCAAGATATAAAGCGTTATCGTATCCGTTATATTTAAGATTTTTGCACCCCTGAAACGCGGAAAAACCGATCCAGGACACATTTTCTCCAAGGGTTACCTTTGCTAATTTGCTACAGTTATAAAAGCATTTGTTTCCGATTCCGGCATTTTCCACGGTAACGGTCGTCAGTTCGCCGCAGTCCTTGAACGTTTCGTACGGGATCTCCCCACCGCCGCGAACGGTAAGCGTTTCAAGGTAGGTCCATGTAAATTTTCCTGTGATATTCGCCGGCAAAACCGCATTTTTGATTCTGCCGCAATTATTAAATGAATCAGAATATACGCCTTTCACACCGTCGGCAAGTTCGATCGTGTTCAGACTGCATTCATAAAATGCATTCGAGTTTATCATTTCTACCGAACTTCCGAGTTTGATCTGCTTCAAGCGGAAACAATCGCGGAAAGCTTCGGAGCCGATTGTTTTTATTCCGCTTCCAAAATCAATGTGGGACAAAGAAGAACACCCGCTAAACACGGCTTTTCCGATCTCGGTGACGCTGTCTCCGAGCGAAAGTGTGTTCAATCCGGTGCACCCGTAAAACGCCCCTTCTCCGATATTCCGGACATTTCCGCCGACGGAAAGCCCCGTCAGGGTCTTGTAACCGTAAAAAGCAAAATCATTGATTCCGGAGGCACCCGTCAGAACTGCATTGGCCACCAACTGATCGCCAATATAGAATTTATCAGCATATTGCAACGGATTTCTCCACGCCGAAAATTCAATCTGCACCCACTCCTCAATCGTTCCTGTATAATATACAGTTTCCAAATTTTCACACTCGTAAAAAGCGTCATCAATCCTTTTGACGCTATTACTGATTGTAATACTCTTCAGTTTTTTATATCCCGCAAAAGCATACTCGTTTATCTTTGTTGCGCTTGTCAGAACCGCATCCGTCACAAGCTGATCCTGAATATACAGGTCTGCGTATTTCAGAAGATGTGTACATTGCTTGAACTCAATCTGTACCCAATCATCGAGTGTGCCCTCATAACAAATGGATTTCAAATTTGTGCAATTGATGAACGCCTTATAAATACTTACGAGCCCTGAGGACAGTGTCACATTCCGTATGCTGGACGGAATGTTGAAATAATAATACTTTCCGTTATAATATTGCTGATAGGTCCAGGTCATTGCGCTGTTTTGCTGATCCAATGCAGTATAACCGAAAATATATCCAAAAACCTGATCATAACCATTGTCTGCGGTTCTGCTCGCTCCGAGAAACGGCAGACGGATACTTTCCAAGTTGTCGCAGTATTCAAACGCAGAGGTCCCAATGGTTTCTATGCTGTCCGGCAACACGACGTTTACAAGGTTGCCGCAACGGTAGAACGCTTTTTCGGCAACCGCGGTGGCGCCGTCGCTAATGATTACAGTGCGGATGCTCGACGGGATGTAGTAATAATACCCTTTGTACTGATTAGTCGTTCCCGCAGAACCGACGCCGGAAGAGGTTGTCCTATACCCAAAAATGTACCCGAATACCTGATCGTAACCGTTCTTTGCCGTTCTGCTTGCTCCGACAAACGGAAGCGTGATACTTTTCAGGTTGTTGCAGTTTCTGAATGCGAATTCACCGATGGAGATCACGCTGGTCGGAACCGTCACGGATATAAGATTTTTTACTCCGTAGAAAGTGCTTGTTCCAATGGCTGTTATCCCGTCGGGAATCACAAGATCGGTGATTGCTTCTCCGTTCAGATACAGTGTCTTTTCCGAACCGGACTCCATTAGATTTTCCACCCCGGAAATTCTGCACCACATCGCAATATCCGTAATATAAATGTCGGAAATCACACAGTCGGAAAAGGCAGACGCCCCGATCTCCGTTACTTTGTCTTTTATAATCAGTGTTTTCAGTTTTTTAGAGCCGGCGAACGCATAAGTACCAATTGTCTTTACTCCGTTGCCGAGCGTCACACTTGTAAGATTTTCGGCGTAATAAAATGCCTCTTTCTCAATGTCACCGCTTGTTATGACAACGGTTTCGAGTTTTTTTACGGAAATCGCCGAAATCGCGCACGACGGCAACGTTGCCTCGGTGATCGGGCAATTGTAAAAAGCGTCTTCTCCGATATCAGTTATCTGATCGGGGATTCCGACCACGCGCAGGTTGTCGCAATGATAAAACGCCTCTTCCCCGATACGTTTAACAGAATTTCCGATGATGACGCTTTCAAGCGTATCACACCGGTAAAACGCAAACTTATAAATTTCATATGCGCTTCCGTCATAATCGTCCGGCAGTGTCAATGCGGTGCGGTCTCCGGTGTATCCGAGAAGATAAACCGTATCACCGTGCCGGTAGAACAAACAACCGTCCCGTCGGTCGATCGCGCTTTTTTCTCCGGCTCTGACGTCCAAAGCGTAATATCCGACACGACCGAGGTCGTCATCGTCGATGCCCTTTTCAATCTTCAGCGCACTGTTGTTGATGACCTCCACCAGTTTTTCGCATTCAGAAAACGCGTAATAGCCGATGTGCGCAACCTGCCTGCCGATCGTCACGCTGACAAGGTTTGTACAGGATGCAAAGGCGTATTTCCCGACATCGGTCACGCTGTCCGGAAGAACAACGTCCGTAAGCAGAGTACATTCGCCAAACGCATTCGCACCGATGGCTGTCACACAGTTTCCGATGACAAGTGTTTTCATGCTTTTGCATTCGGAAAATGCCCCGTTGCCGATTTCCGTCACTTTCTTACCGTTATAATAATCTGGCAAGATCACTTCGGGGAAATCTATCCCTTCCGAAATCCGGTAGGTATCGTTCTCCGTCAGTTCCATTCCGGAGATCGGTGCACGATAAATTTTTACATTATAAACGGAGTTTTCATCAGTTGTTTTTTCCTTTTAACAAGCCGCCAAGCGCAATTGTATCGATTTTACCGATATGATCGCGTACTATAAAACAATCAAACATAAGCCTGCTTTCGTGTCCCGTGCTATGCCCGATTTCGTGCAGCGCCGTCGAGTAAAATTCCTGCATACTCTTAAAGTCCGCACGCTTAGGCAAATGCACTTCGTCGTTACTCGCCTTGTAATACGCCTGACTGCCGCCGTATACGATTTTCGATTCGTTCTGATCCCAATACGAAAGAATCGCTTCGGCTCGCTCGTTTCGGTCGTTTATATCGATCTGCGGTTTTTCCTTTGCCGGAACGCCGTCCATCAACGAGCAGTTGAACACGCGGTAGAACTTCCTCAACCAATACACGTTTTTATCCATGTATTCCTGCTGTTCGCTCGCAGTCATGCCGTCCAATACGCTTCTATCGAAACGCTTTTTCGTTTCTTTGTCGCGCATTTCGTAGTATTCGACGGTTGCGCCCCTGCCTTTTGCCGCACTTTTGCCCTCTTCGTCCTTTTTGAACGTCCAGCCCTTTTCTTCCATTTGCTTAAAGGTCGCCCAGCGGTTATCTTCGTAATTCTCGCTCATTGCAATCAGCGACAGAAAAAGGTTATTGATTCCGCGATATTTCTTGCCCGTCACCGCCGATTCCGGCGCGCCCGACGATACCCACCCTTGCGACCAGAACAAATTGCCCTTTTCAAGGTTTTCCATAACCTTGTCCACGAGTTGCTTTCGCTGCGGCGTTAATTTTTCATACGCCGAATTTCTTTCTTCATTCTCCAAAGACAACTTTCACCTCCTCTACCGCCACGGGTTCGCCGTTTTCATACCCCTCGTCGTCGAAATCCAACATTTCGTCTATCGTATACCCTTTCGGAATTACGATAACGGGAGTATCTCGTATACTCTTTTTCTTCATTTTTTACCTCCTGAAAAAAATTTTTTTGTGTTTACTATTTCAAAAGTCCCTCAACTCACTCTATCCTCGTTCGATTTTGTCGAAATTTCTGTTTTATTTTCTTATAAAATCGCCTCAAAAATATTTTTCATAAAATCTCAAACAAAATACTTGTTTATTTTCGTTTTATCGTGTATAATATAAGCACGGAGGTAAAGAACATGAAATTGCTTTACGTCAAAGCCTCGGGCTTCAAAAACATTCAAAACGATTGCGTACTCGACTTCACAGCCAAATCCAAGAAAACAACCGAAGATAAAGAATACGAGCTTCAGGAAATCGCAGACGGCTTATTCGTATATAACACCGTCGCTTTTATCGGAAAAAACGCTTCCGGTAAAACTTCTTTCCTTGATCTTCTCGATTGCGCTTATTCCATACTCGGCAACTTTTCGCTCGAAGATAAAAATTATTCTTATGACGGAATTCACTTAACCCTGTTTTTCTATCACGAAGGGAAAATCTATAAGTATTCCACCGATATTTCGTCATCGCAAACCTTAAACGATAAGGCGACATTTTCTAATCAGCAACTTCTCGAAAAGGTCTACTATAAGTCCAAAGCGAAAACGATTTTCTCAGACGACGATTTTGTCCCAGTCGAGAATATCGGCATTTTGCCAGAAGATACGTCTATCGTGTTTTTCGTATTAAAGAAGAAAGAAACACGAGCCGTATATTTTAATTCGGACGGCGAAGGCGCAAACACCTATCGCTTAATGTTCAATGCGCTGAAACTGTATAAGTTGTCCCCTTCCGTTTTAGCAAAAGTTTTGCACTTATTCGACGAAAACGTAAAAGGTCTCACGATGCTCGACGAACACAATTACGAACTTTCTCTTGCCTCGGGCAAAAAGATTGTTTCGGATAAGGAACTCGTCCACTTTTTATCGAGCGGCACAACCAAAGGATTACTTCTTTACGTTACCGTTATCGCGTCGCTTAAATACGGATTCGACCTTATCATCGATGAAATAGAAAACCATTTCCACAAAACGCTCGTCGAAAATATCATCAATCTGTATAAGGATAAATCGGTCAACAAGTTCAACGCCACGCTCTATTTCTCCACACATTATTGTGAACTGCTCGATTTGTTCAATCGTCAGGACAATATCTGGGTTTGCCGTGCAGATAAGAAAATCGTTGCCGAGAATATGTACGAGAACTTCGATATTCGCGTAGAACTTTCAAAGAGCCGCCAATTTTATAACGACGCATTTAAGACTTCCGTCAACTACGACGACCTTATGAACATTAAGAAGGAGTTTTTAAAATGAAAATCCTTATAATGTGCGAAGGTCCGAACGAACTGAAAATCGTAAATCTTTTGCTCGATAACAGCAAATTGAAGTTCACACGCGACGATTTGCTCGACATGCGCCCCTTTCACGCTCGCCAGCTCACCTCGCCGCAATTAAAACCCGCGCTTGACGCATATCACGGCGAAATTGCGATTTATCGGATCGGGGACAAAATGACGGATTCATTGAAAATCCCTAAGGAATTACTTTTATCCATCAAATCTCAAGCAAAATTCTGCACAAAGCCGGAACTTGAAATGTTGCTTATCATTGCGGAGAACAAAGTATCCGAGTTTGAAAAAGTTAAGGCTAAGAAAAAGCCGAAAGACTTCTGCAAACAAAACGTCGTATATAATCGCAAGAAATACGACAATTCCACTGCGTTTTACGAAGAGTATTTTCAAGACCGCATAGACCTTTTAACTTCCGCTATTACCGAATACCATCGCACCCACGGAAAGCACAAATCCGACGAAGGATATTTGTTCGACTTATTAAAATAGTTTTTCTTTTGGCTACGGCTAATCGCCGTAGCCTTTTTCTATGCTCTTTATCTCTTCCCGTTGCCGCCGTTGTTTTTCGGAATAGTCGGCGTATAGGTCGATTTAACGGGTATTTCGCGCAATGCCTTGATTGCCGTATGCTCGTAATAATCGGCGGATTTGTTCGGACGAAACAGTCCGCTCGTTGCGAAAATACGAAGCATCTGTTCTTTATCGCCGTTGCACCAATAAGCAAGAATATTCATAAGGCTCATATCCGAGTTCGAGTGATTATTCTGCAAATCTTCGCCCGCATAAAGCCGCTTGAACTTCTCTCCGTTCTTCGCCTCGCTCGCCTTTTCCACCACGTCTTTATCCGACATCGAAGAAAGTCCGTTCTCGCCCTTGCATACGCCTTTCCACTCGATACGCTTTTCGCATTTACTCTCTAAATACGGCTTCATTCCGCAGGTATCGAAGTTTACAAGGTCCTTCGTTTTTGCACCGTCTCCCGTCATCGCTATAAACTGTTCCTTTTGGTAAAATTCCAAGTCGCCGCCTTTTGAGAAAGTGCGTAAATCCATACCGTCCGTCTTGCCGAAAATATGCAAGCCGTTACCGCTGACCGAGTGTTCCGCATAAGTTGCGCCACTCCGTTTCAACGCTTCTTTCGCCGTTTCGGACAGCTCGCCGTTTTCATCGAAGCAGCGGTCTATATCCACGCAAGAAACGTTATCTTTACCGTCAAGCGCATAGGCAATCGTCGTTCCGCCGTGTTCGCGAACGTATTCCAACGCTTTATCGAAAGTCGTCCACGTTTCGGGGTTATCGCTTTCGGCGTAATTCCCTGTATTGCAATCGATCGGGCGTTTGCTGAGTTTATCCTTTTCGGCACTCTTCCACGTTTTAACGGCAACCCAATTTTTACGCGCTTTCATCTCGTCTGGGACTGCTGCGCGCAACGCTTTCTCTCTTTCGGCAAAAGCCGTTTTCGCTTCCTCGCTCGGTCGTTTGTATTCCGTTCCGTATGCACTTTCGTCTTTGTCCCTTACCGCCAAGCAAAAATCTTTTGCCGTAAGTTCCGCCGTTTTCTTTTTCTCGCCCTTATTGTTCGTAAGGCGCACCTTGTAATCGTTATGTAAACTCAGGCGGATAGTGCCTTTCTCCTCGCTGTCTTTCACGCACTTATTCGGCACATAGTAGGTGTAATCGCCGTACTCGCCGTCGGGCATTCGGAATAACGTGCTATCCTCAAAGGTCGCGATTCTTGCTTTTTCGGGAACGGAAACGTGATTCCATTCCGTTTCGTTTTCCGTAACGATTTCGGTTTTCAGACGTTTATAATCCTCGGCGGTAGTTTTGTCCGTCAGTTTGCAAAAATCATAGGTTGTAAGTTCAATCTTTTTCTCGCCGCCGCGCGTTTGCGCTTTTACCACGAAATCCTGCGGCAAGCGGATCTCGATTCGTCCGTCGTCGCTGTTTTTATCTTCCCCGACGAACACGCTCGGAATGAAATACGTCATACCGCCGAAATCGTCCTTGTTCGGCAGAACGAACAGCATACTGTTGTCGTATTCCCTTCTGAACGCTTCTTGCGGAATGCTCGTAGCAAACCATTTCGTATCGTCGTTTCTGCTCGTTTCGTAGTCCTTATTCGTCGTGCTGCCCACAGCCTTTTTGAACTCTTCCGCAGTAAGCGTAACGACTTCTTCGTCGTCACCGCGGCGTTTAAAAAGATCAATCTCCGCGTTATCTCTTACGGACAGTTCGTAGCAAAGTTCCTGCGAATCGCTTTTCAAGTCCGCAATCTGCCTCGACGGTTTGATTTTGTCGTTGAACATAAAGTAGGCAAAGCCCGCATACTCGCCGTTTTCGGGCATTCTGAACACGCTGCCCATGCCCGACCGTTTAATAAACGCGTCGCTCGCCACCTTGATTTTCGTATACAGGGTTTTCGGTTTCGTATCTGCGGAATACTCTTTTTCTCGCCACTCTTCCGCCGCTTTCTGCGTTTCAAAGCCGTAAAACGTTTTCAGTTGTTCTCCGTCCGTCATCATTGCCTGTATCGCTCTGTTCCTGTCCGCGTTTCTTATAATCTCGCTCACTTTTTCTTCCACCTCCTCCGCTTTCGACATCTCATCTTCTTTCCGAATACGCACCGATAAACGTATTTACGGAATCTGAATGACGGAAAATATATTACGAAAAACGCGTCTTTTGCTCCCATAAGATATATGAGAATGCGCAGTTCTCTTTCGTTGAATTTTTCTCGTCGTCTTAGCCTTAACACAATATCATCGGGCGTTGTCGCTAATCTTTCGGCTATGTATTCGAGGGTATATCCGCTTCGCCTGAGCCACGCAAAAAATTTTGTTTTTGCCTGATCGATAAGGTCGAAATAATCGTATATGTCTTTTTTCTCGTTTTTCACATCAGCCATATTAATTTCTCCGGTCTTGATTTTATTTGTTTTCAAGTTAATTATATTTCATTGCCATTTTTGTCATTTTAAACAAAATCCACAATATTTTTATTTAATCACTTGCCAACTACCCGCTTTATCTGAGCCGTTACGTTCTATTATACCCTGTTCTTTCAATGATTTAATCGCTCTTTCCACGGTACGTTTGCCTCTTTTTATTTTCTCGGCTATTTTTTCGGCATTAAACTCGCCGTTTTCCTTTATACACTCTAAAACCTCACGATTTATTTCGGAAAGTTTTACACCGCCACTTACACCGCCACTTACACCGCCATTTACACCGCCATCGCTACGATTTGCTTCATTCAAAGAAATTTTCGTTTTAAACACATCGCCGTCTATAAATTCGGGCGTTGCTCCCGAATACACCTTCCAGGCTCTTAATTCTTAATAATCCCCAACTTATTTGAAAGTTAGTCATAAAAACAATTTACTTTCCATAAATATACACAAAAATCAATGTTTCGTCAAATTGTATAAAGTCAATTTGTAATCTTTTTAAGGCTCTATTTCGTTTTGCTTTTAATTCATATATCCTTTATTTTGCCGTCCGCTTTATATATACTTTTTACACAGCTTTTCGATAATATTCTCAAATATATTTTTGACAATGTTGTATTTGATATTATTATTTTGCTTGACTTCTTTCTTTTTTCGTGCTAAAATATTCTCAAACAAATCTTTGACAATATTTTGTTTGAGAACAGGAGTATAAGTTATGTTTATCGGTCGAAAAGAAGAATTAAAAGAATTACAATTCCGCTACCAAACCACTCATTTTGAAATGGGCGTAATCTATGGCGCTCGTCGAATCGGAAAAACCTCACTCATAAAAGAATCGATAAAGGACCGGCGTGCATTTTATTTCCAAGCCAAAGAATCCAACGAGTACGACAATCGCAGAGCCTTTTCTTTCCAAATAAATAAGCTTATAGGCATCACGTATACCGTTATTTATCCCACCTTTTCGGATGCCTTTGATGAACTTATCAAATATGCGGGAACAGAGCCTTTTGTCATTGTTATAGATGAGATCGCTTACCTTGCAAATGCAGATAAAGGCTTTTTATCCGAATTGCAATTCTGTATCGATGATAAATTTAAAAACACAAAAATCAAGCTTTTACTCTCCGGCAGCAACATTTCTTTTATGAAAAATATATTGAAAGATAAGCGCGCCCCGCTCTTTCAAAGAAGCACCTTCCGGATGCACATCACACAATTATTATTCTCCGATGCCATATGTTTTCTGAACGGGCTTGAAAATGAAGAAAAAATAAAATATCTTTCCATCTTCGGAGAACATCCTTTCTATTTAGAAATGATAGACAAAGAAAAAAGTTTCGATGAAAACGTCAAATCGCTTCTTTTCAGTAAATTCGGCAATTTACTGGATGCTCCCGATAAGGTTTTACCGAGTGCCTCTTCCGACCAGACAAACTATAATACTATTTTGAAAGCAATAGCAAACCGCAAACGCTCCAACAAAGATATCGCAAGTTATTTAAATAAAGACGATAATTATGTTGCCGCCTACCTCCCCCGATTAGTAGAAAACGAGACCATCGAAAAGCGAACGGCATTCAATCGCAGTCAAAAACTCAACTATTACGAAATTTCGGATAACCTGATTCGCTTTTGGTATCGCTTTATCTTCGACCGACAAGAAGAAATCGCTCTCGGCTTGGGAGACGTTTTGTTTGAGGAATGCAAGACGGAAATCGACGACTTTATCGCTCACGGCTTTGAAGACGTTGCAATCAGTTTTCTCACAGAACAAAACGGCAAAGGCTTGCTTCCATATTATTATGCCCCGATCCGCAACTACAAAGTAGATAACTCGAAATTAGGGCGTTCCATTGAACTGGACGGACTTGCCGAAGGGCTCGGGAAAAACAGTAATTGCTTGTTAGTCGTTGAATGCAAATACCGCAAAACGCCTTTTTCTGTTGCCATGTTGGAACAATTAAAAGAAAGCGTTTCCATTTTCGGCGGATATACCACAATCGATTACTACTTGTTTTCAAAATCGGGGTTTACTCCGGAAATAATGAAACTTTCGGATTCATCATTGCATTTTATATCTCTTGACAGCATGTTTTCTTAATAACAACCGCTGAAAACCATTCGAAAAATTCGTTTCCTTTTGCACTTGATCCCTTTAAAATACGACATAAAAGTGCAACCAAATGCATTTTTAAGTCGTATTTTTTCTATCATTTAATCTGATTATCACATTTATTCATTTATAAAAATTCCCGAAAAACGATCTTTCAACCGTTTTTCGGGAATACTTTTAGTTTTCGGTATTTCTCCACACATTATGCGGAACGGCTTTCGTTTTTGAATTTATCTCCTCATTCAACGGTAAATCGCCTATATTTACCGAATCGGCATCAATAACAATCGACGCAAAATTTTTGCATTTCGGACAAGTTATTTCCGCTTTCGTTCCGGGCGAAGCTTTCATTAAAAGCTTTCCGCAATTTTTACACGTTACGTATCTTAAATCAACCATTTTTCAATCTCATCAAACTCATGATTCTCGCGTAATATTTCCGGTTCTATACTCCAACAATAATTTGCATATTGACCTTCCACGCAGACTCCCAAAAATATAACCTTATTCCCACTATTCGCACCCAGATAAACTCTTCCGTTTAAGCCGCCGGCATAACTCGTTAAAATCTGTCCGCCGCCTGTGCCGCCCGGCATATAGGTTCCTTTAAAGGCAATCTTCCACTCGGATGATGGGCTCACGGGAAGCACAACCGGTTCATGAAGCGCAAGAAGTGCATTATTCAGTCTCACTTCCGTGTCGGAATATGAAACCGTACCCGTCTGCACGGTTGCCGCAAGATTGCGCCCGTAAGAAATAAGAGAATATTCTTTTTGTGTCGCAAGTTTACCCGATGTAAGATCATTCATCCACTGCGCCTCATTGCCTTTATAATCGGGATTTTCTTCGCAATAAATTTCATAGGCGGATTTCCCGTTCTCGGCACCAAAATTCGTCTTAATGCCATCTATCACAAGATACCCGTCATCGCTTATCTCAACCCGATTTCCGCCCTGAAGCATTCCCCCGGAAGCACTCTCTCCGCAAGCAACACCGCACGCCATGATAGCTATACATGAAAACAAAACGCCAAGTTTCAAAATAGGATTTTTCATTCCTTCTCCTTTATATTACCGATTTGATACCGTTGGTCCATAAATTACAAGAATATCATCCCCACTTTCATTTGTTACAAATCCTGCCCGATCGACACACACTTTGCGCGGATAATTTTGTTCTTTAGGCGATAAGATGATACACGGAGAATCAAGTCGGCGGATCAATTCAAACCCAAGAACGGTCTTTCCACTATCGGGAGCTGCTACAATATCGATTTTCCGTCCTCCAAGTATTTGTCTGCGTTGTCAAGTACACGTCGCTGATAATCACGAAATGTTCCATGAAACTGTATTTTTTCAAATTGCTTCATTTAACCGCACCTCTCTTTCAAGAAGCGTTTCAATAAAAATGCAAGGAAATACGGGAATGTATAAAATTTTCCGTTAAATCCTATATTTTTATATCCTAACTTTATTCCGTATCGAACATCGGGATATTTATCAGCGTCTATTATCTTATTCATAGAAGGGGTTGCCCCGTCATTTGCTTTCACTTCAACAGGAACCAATGAATTACTGTCTCGCACAAAAAAATCTATTTCCAACGTTCCCTTGTCATTTTTATAAAAATACAACGGATATCCTTGTTTTACCAACATATCCCCTACGATATTTTCGTAAACAGCTCCTTTATATGTGTTAAAGTTTTTATTATTCCGCAAATCTTCCTGTGCTTCTTCATCCAAAGAACCTACAAGCAAACCCGTGTCTCTGAAATAAACTTTATAGTTATCCGGATTATAATTCCCTTTTAACGGCAGTTCGAGCTGCTCCATACAATAACATATATTTACTATACCCGCATTGTTCAGCCAATCCAAAACGCCGATATATTCCCTGTTTCTTGCCCCGCGTTCTACTTTGGAAATCTGAAATTTTTTGTTTTCTTTTCCAAGAAACACCGGAACTTTCCTGTAAACGTTCAGTATCTTTCCGTGATCAAGCCCGCCGGCATACTTTGTTATATCTTCTTCATAGTCCAACAATATCTGGCGCTGCAAGCTCAATGTCCCGCTGTAATTTTTCTTCTGCACAAACGACCTTACCACAGCAGGCATTCCGCCTAGTACCATATATTCTCGAAAATTTTCAAACATTACGTCAAGTATGACCGAAGAAAACGGCCTTACCTCTGCCATACTTTGGTAAAGCTCCTCTATCTGTTCCTTTTTATATCCTTTCGCCCACAGAAATTCCTCAAAATCCAACGAATACATTTCATAGTCTTCTTTGTAACCTACACTGTTCGATTCGATTTCATTATAGTTTATTCCCATAAGCGATCCCGAACAGATAACGTCATATCTCCCGTCTTGTTTGAACGATTTTAAACTCGTCGCACAGTTGATACACGCCTGTAATTCATCAAAAAATATAAGCGTTTCTCCGGGAATAAATTCCAACTCGGGATTATGAAGCGTAATATTACGAATAATTGTATCCGTCTCAAAACCGTCGTCGAATATATCACAGTATTGTTTTTGCAACAAAAAATTTATTTCGACAACGTTAGTATAATTACTCTCCCCGAACTGCCGTATGGATGCGGTCTTTCCTACCTGCCTTGCCCCCTTTACAATCAGCGGCAATCTGTCTGGATTTTGCTTCCACTCGCTTAAAAATTCATCAATCTTTCTTTTCAGCAACTCCATATCAAACACCTCCGCATATACTATATCACATTTTTCAAACAAAATCAAGCATTAAAATCACAAAATTCCAAAAATATATTTGATGTTTATCACATTTTCCTTTCAATATACTTTTCGTATTAAACTATCGGTTCCTTACTCATCTGCGTTTATCCGAATCGTAAGCATACGTCCTCGTTACTCCGCCCGTAAGAGAGTTGCCCGTCGTGTAGTTATACGTTGTTACTTTTTCGATGTTCCCGAAATCGTCGTATTCGTAGAAATACGTCTTGTTCAGCGCCGCGTTGTCCTCGCGGATCAGGCGGTCGACGTCGTCATAGGTATAGCGGATACTTTTTCCGCCGATCGTCCTCTTACTGATATTCCCGTTCTTATCGTACTCGTATTTATCCGTGAGGTTCAGACCGCGGAATTCCACTTCCGAGACGAACGTCGTTTTTCGGTCGGGGCGGATCACCGTTACCGGAGGTTTCGTTTCTCCTCCTCCGCCCGTGGAGCCGCCGCTGCAACCGCCGCCCGTACAGAACGGAGAAATGTTGTTCTTCAACAAGCTGTTATAGACAGTATATTCCCGATATCCGCCCTCCTCGTAGCTGTAAAGTTCGCTGAAATATTCGTCTTCGTCCGTTACGATCCCCTTTTCTCCCAATCGGTTCAGCGCGTCGTACACGTACTTCACTTTCTTTCCCGTCGGCAGGTATATCTTCGTCAGCGGCGCGTTCGGCACTCGGTTGCCCAATAGACAGGAAAAGCGGCCGCACAGGAATGTGCAACCGCTCTCTACTCTTACATTTTAAGTTCATTTACTATATAGCCACTAAAATTTATCATTCCTGCCGACATAGCCTTTGGGACGTTCTTCCTCGCAACAAGATTTTTCCACTATCCACTTATAAAATTCTATCGGATAAGAATCTCTTCTGTCACATAAAGCAAATATTTTCTTATGCTTTGAAAAAACTTTCCATCCATCCCGAGTATGTTTAATTAAAGTAATTTCTTTGACATTTATTTTTATGGGAATAGTTCTATAGATAGAAACGATGCCCATTTTTGTATTTATAATTACTTTTCTATAAGCGCACGCAAAAGCTATCACTATAAAAGCCAAACAAACTAAACAAAGCCACATATAGCCGTCAACAGAATTATTAGTAAACAAATTAAGGTAATGAGCTATTGTAACGCCAATACCACCTAATACGCCTATTCCGCAAAATATAATAGAAATACGGATATCATAATTTGCTTCTAATATCTCCTTTTTTTTGATTCGATGTTTACGTCTTAAAATTTCTTTTATAATATATGCAATACATAATATTAAAATTGCAAAGAAAAATGATGAAATTATAATATCCATAATCCTCCTTTCTTTAGAGCGGCAAGAAAGCAATACCAATAGTACCACCCAATGTTATTGCCCCACTTTTAATCAATGCCATAGTCAATGCACTTGTAATGTGTCCATAAACCATTGCATCCCATGCTTTTACCAACGCCATTCTTGTTAAATGTTTGGCTCCAGCCGCTCCAGCCAAGTTTTTATATGCACCCGTCGCAATCTTAGTAAGCACTTTATCATAACTGGCACAGGCTTTTAAAAAAGCTTCAGAAGGTTTTTTAAAAGCGGCTTTATTTAATGCAGTTGCATTACGAGCTCCCGCTCCGCCGATTAATCCTGCCACACCGCCGATAAGTGTTGTAAATCCTATACTTACCCAAGTTTGCCAAGCCCCTAAATCATCACCATTTAAAAGCGCTCCGCCCAGGCCGCCAACAAAACCAAGCCCTGCCCCGATACCGCCTAAAGCAATCGCTCCTAACCCAGACATCGCAAAGGCGCCACTAATTCCGCCGATTAACCCGTCGAGTCCAACCTGCCACCAATTAATATTGCTCCAACCTTTATCAATACCTTGGCTTATTATGCTTGCCCCCGCACTAATCGCTGCGCTTACCCCAAAACCAATTAGGATTAAAGCCGTTAACGATAATACGAAATTCCCCGTCGGATCGGTATGCATCACGGGATTGTTTCCGCAGTATGCAAACAGGTTCAGTCCGTTGATGTCGGTCGGCTGGATATAGCTTATGTCGTCCGCGTTGATAAACCTGCCAATGGAAGGGTCGTAATAACGGCTGTTCAGGTAGTACAAGCCTGTTTCCGTGTCGTAATAATACCCACGATAACGGAACGGATTCAGCTTTGCTACGCTATTATTATACAACATTTCGTCCGTGATGTCAATACCAGCCCCTTTCCGCACTCTCTTGCGGGTTATCTCCCAACAAAGAAAAGCGGCCGCACAGGAATGTGCAACCGCTCTTTCACTTTATTACTTCAACTAAACTTTAAATATATTGCAACCAATTTACCATCTTCATCAATTTTGACATATTGATTAATTGCAAACTGATAAATCGGTAAATCAATTTCAATATCGCCAAAACCATATAATTTTTGACTTGAATCGTAATATTCTATTCCTTTTACTTTTTTTGCGTTTTTTATAAGATACTCTTTTCCAAAACAATCTGGATCAATAGATTTATCATCCATATACAATCGTCCAGTTAAAACATGTTTTACATCTATTTCTTTTAATATAATTCTCTTGCTTAAATTTACACAACCTTCTATTCCTATACATTGTTTGGAATTTGAGTTAATATTTAATATTAATACCACAAACGGTTCAATTTTAACTTGAAAATCCCAATCTAATTCATTATTTAAACAAGAAAACGAATTATCTTTATTTTTAACTAAAACAGATTGACTCATAGATTGTGTAGTATCAATAAAAAAACGCATAGTTTCACCCTCCTAAAATGGTCCTATATGAAAAATAATACCCTTTATATAATTAACTACTAACTTCCAAGTAGCATCATGCCATACGCCCTTTCCAATCCTAAAACCTCCTTTTATTGTAAAATTAACTATTTGTTTCGACTCTTTTACCATCTTACCATATTTTATAATTTGTTTTTGCAACAAAACAGAATGCTGATATGATCGAGCCATGTGTTCAGAATCTATTAATGTATTAGAATATTGATATGCTTCTATATTCTTATAGGCATTGATTCTCGGGGCATTATAACGTAACCAACCACCACA
>ULVM01081275.1_pt1 | contig 24256 bp, 18 predicted proteins | sample 1959451 | NCBI WGS metagenome assembly ULVM01 (sample SAMEA4835786, study PRJEB28245) | human gut metagenome | biome: gut microbiome; material: fecal sample | place: Denmark | collected 2008
TGCATTGAAAGCTATGCGGGGCTATCTTACCGCATAGACCTCCATTTTTATATCCGGGTGACATCCCCCTTACGTGCAGCATTTAACAGTAACCCCAGCTTTTCGTTCTGTGTCAGTTTTGCCGTTTCCGCTTTCTCCCTCATTTTTCATGTTATCTTCTGATTGTTCTGATTGCACTTTTATTGTCTGCGGAATCTCCGCAGCATTCCATACAGTATCTGAAACAGCAGATATCCGATCACTGCCCCCAGCACATTGGTCAGGATATCGTCCACCTGAAAATATCCCCTGCCGGTGATCAGCTGGATCGTCTCCACGCCGAAGCTGGTCACGAATGCAGCAAAGGCATTCCTAAAAAAGCCACGAAGCCACAGGAATGCCCAGGGACAGATAAATCCATAGGGAATAAACAGCAATACGTTTTCCACGACATACGCATGGTTCCTCGCATTCGTCCCCCAGGTAGAGAACAGTTCCAGGTCCATGCCGATCCGGCTGCCATCCTCTCTGGAGAAAAAAGTGATCACCAGAATGATCATCAGATACAGAGAAAATGCCATGAGTCCCGCCATGGGAAAAGCATCCTTCCCCTTACGCTCCCGTCTGGCATTCAGTCCGTTCAGGAGCAGTCCCACAACAGCCCCCGCCATGATCCCGTAGGGAAGATAGGCCAGGGTCTCCTTCAGATCCTTTATGATATATTTTAACATCATCTTATTATTTCCTTACATTTGATAGGTATCCCAATGGGAAGGTGCTTCCTCCCATATCTTCTTATCCTCGAATAAGCGGTCATTCATCCAGCCGACGGCATCCACCACGCCATCCTCGTCAAAAGAAAAATATGCTCTTTTCTTTTTTTCCTCCGGGGTCTTAAAATAATTAAAAGGCTCCGGCCATACCGTCACCATAAGCTTTTTACCGCCCTCGGGGTCCTCCGGATCCTGTGTCTGTTCCAGGCGGTAACGCATCCCCTGGTGGCATCCGGTGAATTCCGTCTTTTTTAAATATTCCATCGATAATATATCATCACGCTGTATCATGTATCTTCATCCTTAAAATCTGTCATTCACAATCCGGAGAATGGGTCCTCTCCGTAATCTTTATAGTATCATGTATCCGTCCCGAATGCAAAGTCAAATATGCAGGCTGATCTCCTTTTTCAGCTGCCTCATGATCTTTTTTTCCAGTCTCGAAATATAGGACTGGGAGATTCCAAGAAAGCTTGCCACTTCCTTCTGTGTCATCTCCTGTCCGTCCGGGGTCCCCAGTCCGAACCTCAGCTGCACAATGGTCTTCTCCCGGTTCGACAGCTTGCTTACGGCATTCATTAAAAGCTTGCGCTCCACTTCGTTTTCTATCCCTCTGTAGATCACATCCTCATCCGTTCCCAGGATATCCGACAGGAGCAGTTCATTGCCATCCCAGTCCACATTTAGGGGTTCATCGATGGACACTTCCATCTTCGTCTTATTATTCCGCCGCAGGTACATCAATATCTCATTTTCAATGCACCGTGAGGCATAGGTCGCCAGTTTGATATTTTTCTCCGGATTAAAAGTATTGATGGATTTGATCAGTCCGATGGTGCCTATGGAGATCAGATCCTCCACGCCCACTCCCGTATTATCGAATTTTTTGGCTATGTAGACCACAAGACGCAGGTTATGCTCGATGAGGATCGCCTTCGCCTCATCCTCATACTCCGTTCCCAGATCGCCGATGACCTGATTCTCCTGATCACTTTGGAGGGGAGGCGGTAATACTTCCGCTCCGCCGATATAGTGAAGATCACCTTTCCGATGTATGGGAAAAGGCTCCCTGCGTGTTATTTTCAATTTCATTTTTCCGGGTATTGCTATCTTTAAGATCATAATTGCTCCTTCCTGTCTCCCGGCTGCAGCAATGCAGGATGCAGCAGCATAGGAATTTCTTTTCCGGCAATTTCCTCTTCACTCACTGCCAGATATACATTTCTGCACACTTTTTCCACGCCCCGGTACCGGATCGTTATCTGCGGTACCGGATAACCGCTAAGGATGCCGCTGTTCTTCCCCACGCTGTGATAGGGGATGGCACGAAATCCCGAAGGTTCCTCTCTCCACAGGCTCTTAAATACCCTGGCATCCAGCACCGACACCGGTGCTCCACTGATAGGCTCCCTTAACGTATTGCCGGAATCGATCAGGGCGGGGACCCAGCATTCACCGTCCGTTCCCCGTAGGAACACCTGACAATACGCCGCGTGCTCTTCTTCCTTTTTTCTGTGTCTCAGAAAAATGATACAAAAAAGGGCTCCCACTCCAAGCACCATGCAGGTGCCCGGGAGAAATTTTCTGCCTGCGGGAAAGCTTCGAAACACCGCCGCCAGCGCCCCTCCCATTAAAAAAGTATAAACGCACTGTTTTCTGAAATACAGCCAGAATCCCCTCATATTCCGTATGGGAAAAGCCACCCATAGCATGAGTCCCGTCCCCGGCAGAAGACACAGGAAAAGCTTTAGAAGCGCCGTTCCCTTCCATAAAAAAGGGAGCAGATAACATACCGCTCCGATCGCCGCCCCGGCTGTCAGCCGGTACCACGTGGCAGTGTGGCAGGTACTGTGATCCACCAGGATCAGAAGTAACAGGTTCATGCCGAAGTTCAGGAGGAACAGGCTGTCAAAATACAGTTCATAATGCATCACACCCCTCCTTCAGAATCATTATAAGGGGTGTGGTCAGCAGATTTTGTCAAATTTTCACCCGCCGGAACCTTTTTCATTCAGTTATTTTCGACAGCAGTATCTTCTGTCTTCTCCAATCCCAGATAAGGTAAAATATTTTCATACAACTGCCTTATAATAGGGGCTGCCACCTGTCCTCCGTAATAGACGCCCTGTGGATTATTGATGATGGCTATGGCGATGACCTCGGGATCATCCGCCGGAGCAAAACCGATAAAAGAAGAAATATAACGTCCGCTCCCACGGGGCAGGGTCTGACTGGTTGCAGTCTTTCCTCCTACCCGGAACCCCTGCACCTGCCCGTTTCTGCCGGATCCTTCCGCTACTACCATCTCCAGGATATAGCGCATGGTGGCAGAGGTCTCCTCCGACAGGATTCCGCTGCGTACCGGATAGGAAAACACCTCTTCCACCTCTCCGTCCCGGTTCAGCGCTTCGATCCCGAAATGTGGCGTGATGCGATTGCCGCCGTTGATAATGGAGGATGCCGTAGTCAGAAGCTGGATCGCCGTGATCTGAAAGGACTGCCCGAAAGCCACCGTCGCCAGTTCCACATTTCCCATGTCTTCCTTTTTATGCATGATCGTTGCCGCCTCCCCCGGCAGATCCACCCCGGTGCGCTGTTTTAGACCAAACTGCTCAAAATACCGGTAATACTCATCCACACCCAGGCGGAGTCCCACGGTAATGAGTGCCGGATTACAGCTGTTCTCCATGCACTGCACAAAGGTCTGACTTCCATGTCCCACCGTCTTATGGCATCTGATCTTACGGTCATCCACGATGATAAAACCCGGGCAGGAGAAGCTGCTGTCCGGGGTCACGACACCGGACTCCAATCCCGCAGCCGCGGTAATGATCTTAAAGGTAGATCCCGGTTCATAGGTATCATTAATGCAGCCGTTTCTCCACATGGCATTTAATTTTTCCTGCTTCTGCTCGGCGGTAAGCTGCCCGGGGTCCACCGTAAGGAGACTGCCGTCTTCTGCCGTAGCGGTCTCCACAGGCAGCGTATAAGGGTCATTGAGATCAAACTCCGGATAATTGACCATCGAAAGGATCTCCCCGTTCTTCGGATTCATCGCAATGATATAGACGCTGTCCGCCTCCTTGGCAGCACAGGCCTGTTCCGCCAGCTGCATGGCATACTCCTGGATATTTCTGTCAATGCTGATGCGAAGGTCTCTCCCCGGCACCGGCTCCACCCGGCGTTCTCCCGCCGTATCTACCTCGATTCCCTTGGCATCTGTTACGGTCAATATCATACCGGGCTCTCCCTTAAGTACTTCCTCGTAGACCACTTCCAGTCCGATGATCCCCTGATTATCGCCTCCGGTAAATCCCAGCACCTTACTTGCCAGTTCTCCGTAAGGGTAATATCTCTTATAGTCTTCGTCCACTTTTACCCCTGCCAGATCATATTCCCGGATTCTGTCACCGACAGTCTTATCCACGTTGCTTTTCACCCGCTCTATGGAGGAATATTTTTCCACCCGTTTCCTGGCCAGTTCCTCAGAGATACCCAGTTCCTTTACCAGCATGGCGATCACCTGCTCAGGTTCCTTGATCTGGTTATGGATCACGGATACGGTACAGACCGTTTTGTTATCCGCCAGCACGACGCCGTTACGATCCAGGATCCTCCCTCTTGCCGCTTTGATGCTTCTCTCCCTCTCGTGCAGTCTGGTAGCAGCATCCCCATAATAATCCGCCCGCCATACCATCAGGTACAAAAGTCGTCCAAGCAGGCCGCAGAACACTGCCGTACATAGGAAAAATATGGTCATGATCTTTTTGCGGTGAAAAAATCGGTTCTGATGATCTGCCATAAAAAAACCTCACCCACGGAGCTTTTTACATTTTATGGCTCCAAAGGTGAGGCTATTCATTCCATGCACGTCTATTTATTCATTTTGCTGATTCAGCAGATTATTGTTCACCGGGCTGTCACCCAGGGTATCCTCTCCGCCGACATCCTCTCCCGTAACAGGATCGATCAGTCCGCCGTCGATCGGGCTTACCAGATATCCGGTAGCGGGATCCACAGGATAATTTCTCCAGTCCTCAGACGTCGTGGGAGTCTCTTCTCCCTCTCCGGTTCCGGTGTTCTCTCCACCCGTCTGGTCCGCAGGGTCGGAAGCGTCACCTGTTCCGTCACCGTTATTCTGGGTATCCCCGTCTTCCGGCTTCTGTGTATACTGATTCGTAATCTCGATCTGTTTCTCTGCCAGTTCCTGAATCTCCTTCTCAGACAGCTCCTCCGTCATGAAGATATTCAGATAAGGCAGTACTTCCGTCAGAACATTTCTAACGATTCCCGTTGCGAACTTTGCATCATCCTGAGGGAATGCATTGGCACGGTCCACGACCACGTAAATAGCGATCTGAGGATCATCCGCCGGTGCATATCCCATAAAGGATACAACATATTCACCGTTTTTACGAGGAATGGTCTCTGCGGTACCGGTCTTGCCGCCGATGGCATATCCGGCAGGTCTTGCGGTTCTACCGGTTCTGCGGTCACCGCCCTCTTCCATAACGGTAGCTCTGCAATACTGTCGGATCTTTGCCGAAGTACTCTCGGAGATGGTCTGTCGTAACACTCTCGGTTCAATGTTCTCCACCGTTGCTCCGCTTGCATTGGTGATCTTGTCCACCATGTGGGGCTCATAATAATATCCGCCGTTGATCAGGGAGCAGAAACCGGTGATCATCTGGATCATGGTCACATTGAAGTTCTGTCCGAAGCTGTTGGTCGCCAGATCAGCGCTTCCCATCTGGTCTACCGGGAACAAGAGACTGGCGGTTCTCGCTTCTCCTGCCAGATCCACGTTGGTCTTTAATCCAAAGTTAAAGGTCTGCTGGAATTTGGCAAATTCCTCCTTGCCCATGGTGGCTGCGATCTTCATTAACGCTACGTTGCAGGACCAGGCAATGGAATCCTGTACTGATACATCGCCTTCACCGCCGGAACGGTAGCTGTGACATTTGATCGTATGTCCGCCGACTTCCAGATAGCCGTTACACTGATAGTGCTCGTTGCCGGTGATGGCACCGCTCTCCAGTGCTGCTGCCACGGTAAAAGGCTTCGCCGTGGATCCCGGCTCGTAGGTGGTGGAGATACAATAGTTCTTCCATAGGTAGTTCAGATTATCCAACAGCTCTTCATCCGTCAGGGCATCGATATCTTCCTGGGTAAAATAGGTATCTGTCTTCGTCAGTACCCGGTAACCGTTGGCATTGGTCACCATCTCGATCTTACGGGATCCCAAAAGGGCCTCCGTATTCCTGGTATCGTTCAGGTCATAGGTAGGATAGCTTGCCATGGCCAAAATATTGCCGGTATTGACTTCCATGATGATGCAGCCCACATTTTCCGCGCCGTTGCCGGGATGTGCCGCATCCTTATGCTCCTCGTTAAACTGTTTCAGGTATTTCTCCACAATACCCTGAATATTGGCATCAATGGTACTGTGTATCGTGTTGCCGTCCACTGCCGGCTTGATCGTACGTTCCAGATTGGCATCATCATTCAGATAACCGTACTCTCTTCCGGTGGTTCCGTTCAGGACATCATTGTAATACTCTTCCAGTCCGTACTGTCCTTCATTGTCCGCTCTGGCAAATCCGACCACATCTGCCGCCAGAGAACCGTTTGGATAGACTCTCTTATATTCCTCTTCAAACCAGACACCGCGGATCTTGCCATTCTCCAGAGCTGCCGCCTGGAATCCGCTGATCTGGTCATAAGTCATCCTCCGAAGAGGCACATACCAGGAAGATTCGGGATGAGATGTTACATACTGCCGCACCGCCGTCATGTCCAGATCCGGGAAATTCGCAGCCAGCGCTTCCATGGTGGGTTCCAGATAATCCTCCCGGTCCAGCATTACCCTGGAATCTATGACCAGGTTATACACCTTTTCACTGACGGCAAGCTTCGTTCCCTTGGCATCCACGATGTCACCACGTCTAAACGGCAGGGTGATGGAATCGTATTTTTGCTGGGAGAGCACCTGCTTCTCATAGTCAGCTCCGTCCGCTCTCACGATCCATGACAGACGAAACGACAGCAGAATAAATGCCAGTATGATCAATACATACAGGCATAACAGTTTCTTCTGCATTTTGATACTGAATTTCTTGGGGTTCTTCTCCTTCACACGTTCTGCCTCCCGTGCTTAGTTCTGACTGCCGTCAGCCTGACGCATATAATCGTTGCTGATGCCGGCATAAGGAATTACCTGCCCTTCTGTTGCGTAGGTCATTCCCAGTTCACCGATGGCAATTTTCTTGATCTCTTCCAGATTCACACTGCTGGTGATACGGCTGTATTCTTCATCATTGGACAATTTCAGAGCGTTCAGTTCACTCTCCATTCTGGATACTTCCGTGATCTTTGTGGTCAGCTGTGACTGCATCTGAATATAGTTCACCAGGAAAAATGCACATGCCACCAGTGCCACCATCAGAAAAGTCACATAGCCGATGCTCATGTGCCTTGCTTTTTCTCTGTTTTTTCTCGTCTCATGAGACAGCTGTCTCCGGGGCTCTTCCATTTGTCTCCGGACCTGTAAGTCTCTTGCTGTATTATCATATATGTATGGGGTATTACTTCTTCTCTGTGTCATACTTTATTCCCACTTTCACTGATTAAAGATTTAAAATTCTTATTTCTTTTCAAACACACGTAGCTTTGCGCTCTTGGACCTGCTGTTTGCTTCCAGTTCTTCCGCACCGGGAAGGATCGGTTTTCTGGTGATCACCTTTCCCTTGGAGACCTTACCGCATACACACACCGGAAATTCCGGAGGACAGGTACAGGGATTTTCATTCCTGCGGAACGCATTTTTCACGATCCGGTCTTCCAGGGAATGGAAAGTGATGATACAGAACCTTCCGCCGGGATGTAGCAGATCGATCAATTCGTCCAAAGCCTTTTTCAGTACTTCCAGTTCCTGATTGCACTCAATGCGGATCGCCTGGAATGTCTGCTTGGAGGGATGTCCGTTCTGTCGCATTTTCGCCGGAACTGCGGCCTTAATGATCTCATTTAATTCAAAGGTAGTCTCAATGGGCTTGTCCGCCCTGTTTTTTACAATATGTTTTGCAATGTTTTTCGCAAAGGGATCTTCGCCGTAATCCCGGATGATATGATACAGCTCCATCTCGGAATAATTGTTCACGATGTCTCTCGCTGTCAGGGTCTGCCTGCGATCCATCCGCATGTCAAGCGGTGCATCAAACCGGTAAGAAAACCCTCTGTCCTCGGTATCTAACTGGTAGGAAGAGACTCCCAGATCCAGCACGATGCCGTCCACACCGGTGACTCCGTATTCTCTGAGTGCCTCCACCGCATTCACGTAATTGTTGCGGATCACGGTCACTTTATCTCCAAAGCATCGTAATCTCTCCGATGCCGCCGCGATCGCCGCGTCATCCTGATCGATCCCGTAGAAATGTCCGTTCTGTAAGCGGCTGCACACCTCATAGGCATGTCCGCCGCCTCCTAAGGTTCCGTCCACATAGATGCCGTCCGGTCTGATATTCAGTTGTTCGATGGTCTCATGCAACATCACAGAATAATGATTAAATTCCACGACGGTCATCCTCTCCTGCTTCTTTAAATCTGCTTCTTTTAAATAGTCAGTCCCAGTCCTTCCATGGCGCCGGTGATCTCATCCATATCCGCATCCGAGTTCACGGTCTCCCACTTATCCTTGCTCCAGATCTCCACGCGGCTGCCGACTCCGACTAACACCACATCTTTTTCCAGTCCGGCGAATTCTCGCAAGTGTGCCGGCAACAGGATTCTTCCCTGCTTGTCCACTTCCACCGTAGCCGCACCGGCTAAGAAGAAACGGGCAAATTGTCTTGCTTCCTTATTGATCAGAGGTAATGAGGTCAGCTTCTGTTCAAAAGCGTTCCAGTCATCGCCCGCATACACAAATAAGCAGCCGTCCATTCCCTTGGAAATCACAAATTCCTCGCCTAAAGTCTCTCGGAATTTCGCCGGAATGATCAACCTGCCTTTCGTATCTAACGTATGGTTGTACTCGCTCATAAACATCGCACTCACCACCATTCATCCAAAAGGGGACTGCCACGAAAAAGGAGGTCATTTTTTCATAAATCTACCACTTTGTGGCACTTGACTCCACTTTCTCCCACTTTTATTATGATTTTATACTAAATTAAGGGATTTTACAAGAGAAATCAAGTGGCTTTTTTCGACGGCAGAATCAAAAAAAGCGTCCTGTCCTATGACAAGAGCGCTCTTTTCTACTATATGTGGTAAAAAAATGAGAGCAAATACAATATCTATGTATTTGCTCTCATTTCGATATTCTTAATAAATTTTTAAAAAATTTTAATTTTTTTCCACTTTCGGCTGTTTTTTCAGGTGCATACGTACCACAATGTCCGTCACCACCGCGAAGATCACCATACACAGGGATAATACCTGGGATACGGCGAGGCTCGTTCCGGGGATAAACAGGGTATCTGTCCGGATACCTTCGATCCAGAATCTGCCGAGGCCATAGCCTCCGAAATACAAAAGGCAGATCTCTCCCTCGAACTTTTTGTGCTTGCGGTATACCAGCATAATGATCAGAATCATCAGATTCCACAGACTCTCATAGAGGAATGTTGGGTGTACCTGAATATAATTCGTTCCCTCAATAATATGTGCCGCTACATTCTCGGAAATATCCCGACTGCGCACCGCTTCGATAGGGAGCCGCATAGCCAGGAAATTATCCGTATATTCTCCGAATACTTCACGGTTCATAAAATTGCCCCAGCGGCCGATAACCTGTCCTAAGATCAGTCCCGGTATACACAGATCTCCCAGCCGGAAAGGGCTGATCTTCTTGATCTTGCAGTAAATGAACAGAGTCAGGAAAGCTCCGATCACGCCGCCGTAGATCGCCATACCACCATTACGGGTATTGAAGATACTTAACAGATTGTCCTTGTAATAATCCCAGGCAAATACCACGTAATAGATTCTGGCACCGATCACGGAAAAGATCACGGCATAAATAGCGAAATCCCAAATAGTATCCGGATTCTCTCCGCTCACCTTCGCTTCATGCACCGCCATCAGGATACCCGCCAGTACACCGATGCCGATGATCAGACCGTAAAAAGCGATCTCGAAACCGAATACGGTAAAGCTTCTGGGAACATTTTCCAGGTAAATGCCTAAATGGGGAAATGCAATATCTCCTGCATTCATCATAATATTTATATCCTTTCTTAGTACTATCCGGCTTCTTCGCGCTTTGCGCTCTCGAATCCGGAATAGACATTCGCTAATAGACAGATTACTCTGCCTGCAAGCAGTCTCGTAATCTGTCTATTGCGGATCTTAGTATTACACGTTGAATCGAAACAGAATTACATCGCCGTCCTGTACGACATAGTCCTTACCTTCCATGCCGACCAAGCCTTTCTCACGGGCAGCTGCCAGAGAGCCCTGCTCTAAGAGATCCTTGTAATTTACAACTTCCGCCTTGATGAAGCCTCTCTCGAAATCGGAGTGGATCTTGCCGGCTGCCTGAGGCGCCTTGGTACCGATCTTGATGGTCCATGCTCTGGTCTCATCCTCTCCTGCGGTTAAGAAGCTCATCAGACCTAAGATATGATAGCTTGCCTTGATTAGCTTCTCCAGACCGGATTCCGTTAGTCCCAGATCATCCAGGAACATTGCCTTCTCGTCATCATCCAGTTCGGAGATCTCTTCCTCGATCTGTGCGCAGATGACGAATACTTCGCTGTTCTCACTTGCAGCGAACTCTCGCACCTTCGCTACCATCTCATTGGATGCGCCGTCGTCTGCCAGATCATCCTCGGATACATTTGCCGCATAGATCACGGGCTTGTAGGTCAGCAGATTGTATTCCTTTATCAGAGCCAGTTCATCCTCATCGGTGACTTCCAGGCTCTTCGCCATCTTACCGCTTTCCAGATGCTCCTTGATACGCTCTAAGAGTGCCAGCTCCTTGGCATAGGTCTTGTCCATTCTGGCAGCCTTGACTACCTTGGACAGTCTTCTCTCAAGTACTTCCAGATCTGCGAAGATCAGCTCTAAATTAATGGTCTCGATATCCCGTAAAGGATTTACACTGCCGTCTACATGAATGACATTCGTATCCTCGAAGCATCTTACCACATGGACGATGGCATCCACCTCACGGATGTTGCTTAAGAACTGGTTGCCCAGTCCTTCACCCTTAGAAGCACCCTTTACCAGACCTGCGATATCTACGAATTCGATCACAGCAGGGGTCACTTTCTTGGAATGATACATCTCTCCCAGTGCCTTTAATCTGTCATCCGGAACTGTTACCACACCCACATTGGGGTCGATGGTACAGAAAGGATAGTTAGCGGATTCCGCTCCCGCCTTGGTCAGGGAATTGAAAAGTGTACTCTTTCCTACGTTGGGAAGACCTACGATACCCAGCTTCATGATTTATTTACCGTTCAGACCCACCAAAAGGGTCTGCCTTTCTTGTATTTTCTATTCTGTATTTCGCTCATAAGTCCATCCGCCTCCGTGCAGAGGCAAACGAATCTAAAATAGTATTATAGCATACCTCACACTCTTTGCAAAGTCCCTACTGTTCAAAGTAAGTATTGATTCCGGCAAGAAGCCCTGTGGCCAATTGTTCCAATACCACATCACTGTGATCCGAATATGCGTTTCCCAGTTCCATATCCACAGAGGGAATCGTACTATAAGAAGTCTGTGTCAGATCAATACTCATATTTCCTTTCCCATAAATCATAGTGCCCTGCTCCCGCAGTCCCTCCACCAGATCCGTTCCCAGGGTATCGTGCTGCTGCCAGTGCGACGCTACCGGCTCCATGGTTTTCAGTGTTTCCGGCACCGAGATGTAGAAGCATCCCTTGTCGTAATTTTTGCCGTCTCCGCTGTCCCAGTGCAGTGCAATATGGCAGTCCGCGACATTGTTGCAGATCACAGTCCGTGCCACATTGTCTAACTGCACATCCTCACTGTCCCTGAGCATCAACACATCATAACCGGAAGATAACAGCTTATCCCGCAGGATCTGTGCCATACGTAATGTCACCTCCCGCTCCGGTGTGCCGTCCTGAAATGTCATGCCCCCAGAGACTGCAGCAGCCTCCGTAGCTCCCGCCGCCGTACTGCCGCCGGTGACCTTCGCCGAGCCATCCGGATGGCACAGCGTCTTCACCTTCGCGCCGCCCGCCGTCCCGTGTCCGGCATTGACACCGATGACGATGCCTTTGCATCCGGATTCCTCCGACGCCAGGTACAGCACTGCTGCTCCGGTATTGATCTTAGAATGATCCGCATATTCCCATGTGGAATCCAGGGTGATCTGCTGCAAGTTGGTGTATTCCACCGGTTGCATCTGTGGTGTGACATTTGCCGTTCCCTGTGGTGCCACACTCTCCGAAACCATAGCTTCTATAATTTCTGCATTCTCTATGGTCTCTGTGCTCTCCACGGTATCTGTGTTCTCCACGGTTTCTGTGCTCTTCACGCTTTCCGTACTCCCGGTATTTTCCTGTGTTCCACAGGCAGTCAGGGTAAGCGCCAGCGCCATAATGGTTACTCCCGCTGCCACTCTGTATTGTTTTCTGTGAAGCATTTGTCTTTTACTCCTCCGATATGAAAAGAACCACAGCTGTGAACTTACAGCTATGGTTCTTCTGTTCTCTCTTCCTTATTCCGCTTATTTCAGAACACATCCTCTGATTAGCCGCGCAGTTTGAAATGCTCTAACAGCTCGTTCAGAGTCGTTGCAGATGCGGAAAGCTCCTCGCTGGTAGCGGAAGTCTCTTCAGCTGCTGCAGAGTTAGACTGGATAACATCATTGATGTCTTCCACACCCTTTTTGATATTTTTAACGGAAACCGCCTGTTTGTCAGACGCAGTACGGATATTGGCAACCTCCTGGATGATCTGATCCAGCTCAGCCATAACCTCCTGCATAGCATCATTGGTCTCCTTGGTGACCTTATTACCCACCTCTACCTCGTTCAAGGACTCTTCGATCAGCTTCTTGGACTCTACTGCGGAATTAGCACTCTCTTCTGCCAGCTGTCTGATCTGATCTGCCACGACTGCGAAGCCTCTTCCTGCCTCTCCGGCACGGGCTGCCTCGATGGAAGCATTTAAGGACAGCAGATTGGTCTGGGATGCGATATTCTCAATATCTGCGATGATCTTTTCAATGTTCTGGGTCGTTGCGTTGATCTTCTTCATGGCATCTACCAGCTCATCCATCTTCTTCTGGCTGTTGGCTGCCTCGATACCTACCTTTTTCGCCTTGTCATGTACAATGTCGGTAGACTTGGTATTCTCCAGTACCTGACTGGTTACTTCGTCTACGGTAGCCACCAGTTCTTCTACGGATGCTGCCTGATGGGTAGCGCCCTCCGCTATATCCTGTGCACTGACTGCAAGCTGATTGCTGCCCGCAGATACCTGCTCGGAGGAATCCTGAATACCGTGCATGGTCTCGCTGACCTTATTTACCATTTCATCCAGCTCATCTAAAACATCTCGGAGTTTTCCGACATATGCTTCCGGGCAGCTGCTGTGAACATCAAAATTACCATCGGAAAATTGCTCTACAATAGTCTGCAGATCTGATACAACCTTTTTCAAAATAGCTGCGGCGGTCTCAAAGCTGTCGGAAAGTCTGCCCAGCTCATCCTCAGATTCATAAGGTACACCGATCTCAAAATCACCGGATGCGATCTTCTCAGACGCAGTTACCAGGTTCGTGATCGGATCTATCAGCATTTTGGCAAGCATTTTCGACATGGATGCATTAAATATGATAGCTAAAACAAGTAAAACCACAACAACTATACTTCCTATATAGCCTTTTGACCGTATCAATTCCACCACTGCCACCAGTGCCAGCACCACATATAAAATATCCATGATGCGGAATGCAAAAGAAAGCTTATTTTTAATTGGCTTGTCTCTCAGTATTTCTTCCAGTTTTTTCATTTGTTTTCTGCTCCTTCCGTGAATTAACCTTCGTGTATTTTATTTTAATTTTCCTTATCTGTTTCGTCAAGATGAAGCTGATTAAAATTATGTAAAATTCAGGTATGGGATGCCCGGCTCATCTCCAGTAATTTATCTCTCATTTCATTCTCAATGCGCTGTAAATCTTCCTCTGCGCTCTGTCTTCTCGCACGTCCCTCTTCCTGGATCTTCATGACCTCATCCAATGTCGTCATCAGTGTCTGATTCGTACTCTTAAGTGTCTCTATATCCACAATTCCCCGCTCGGATTCCTTCGCTGTCTCCACAGACGCCACCTTCAGTGCTTCCGCGTTCTTCTTCAGCAGTTCATTGGTCATATCCGATACGGCACGCTGTGCCTTGGCGGCATCGGTGGCATGATCCAGACCGATGGCAATGACCATCTGGCTCTTCCACAGGGGGATCGTATTCACTAACGTCGACTGGATCTTCTCGGACATGGCGATATCATTGGACTGGATCAGACGGATCTGGGGTGCCATCTGCAGGGAAATGGCTCTGGTTAGCTCCAGATCATAGATCTTCTTCTCAAACCGCTCACACATTGCCGCGAAATCTTTCGCTGCCTGCGTGTCCTCCGGCAGTCCGCTCTTCTGTGCCTTCTCTAAAAGTTCCGGAAGCTCCACACTTTTTGCCTGCGCCAGCTTCTTTTTGCCTGCCAGGATATACATGGACAGTTCCTTGAAGTAATTCAGGTTCAGCTGGTATAGCTTGTCCAACACAGCCACATCCTTTAACAGCACTACCTGATGACTCTCCATGGCATCACAGATCTTTGTGATATTGACTTCTGCCTTATCATACTTTGCTTTTAGATTGCTCAGCTTGTCTCCGCTTTTTTTGAATAGTCCGAAAAATCCCTTATCTTCCTCGGTGTCGAAGTCCTTTAGCTGTGCCACCACATCGGTTAACAGAGTTCCAACTTCTCCCATATCCTTGGTCCGGACATTACTAAGCGCCGTCTCTGAGAAATCTGCGATCTTCTTCTGGCTTCCGGCTCCGTACTGTAACACCGCCTGGGTATTGGTCAGGTCGATCTGTGCTGCGAAATCATCCACCTGCTTCTGCTCTTCCGGTGTCAGTTCCATCTCGGGAACCGCCTGTTCTTCCACTAACTCCTCCGGCTTCTTCTCCACGATCTCTGCCTTTGCCTCGGCAAAAGGATCCAGTGTAAGAGTCGGTGATTCTTTTGTTGCTGCGTCTAAATCCATGTTCATACTAATCTCCCTTCCGCAGACGATTCCTTTCGTTGGAGGAATCGCGAATCAAATTTCAATTTACTGTTTTTCCATTACAAAATCAGATTCCGTCAGGCCTTCCTTTGCCAGCATGGTCTGTAATACCTGCGCATCTGCCGATGCGTCAAAGGCTGCATCCTGAAACAGATTATTTAGCAATGTCACAAATGCCTGATTGATCATGTCCAGTGTCTTCCCGATCTCTTTCTTGGCATCGAGAATGTCCTCTCCGGGACTGCTGACCTCGTCAAATTCCGCATACTGCTCCACCAGCTTTAAAGTAGTGGGCAGATAATAATCCATTAATTTATGCATTCTATGCATCTGCTCTGGGTGCTCCTGCACTCTGTCGAAGATCTCCTTTAACAGATTCTCCAGACGGTACAGCTTCTCGGAGATTGCCTCCTCTTCGATCCGGTCGTTCAGGTCCCGAAGATGTCTGATGCATTCCATCCCCTCTGCTACCATACTGTGGAGTTCCTGTTCTCTCTCCGTCTGTGCAGCATCCTGTGCTGTTCCTTTGTCCGGCATCTGTTTTGCCTGTTCCTCTGATTTTTTCTGTTCCAGATAAGCCTTTTCTGTCTCCAGATATTGATGATAGATCACATCATTTAACATAAAACAGGTTTCTTTATCATCCAGATGACCGTCAGGGAACATTCCGGCTTTTAACATTTTACGCAGATCTTTTTTTACATAGCGGACGCTTTTGCCGGTATAACGCGCCATCTCCGTGATCACACCGTACATCTTGGTACCGCACAGCTCCAGATATTTCTCCGCACGCTGTAATCTTCTGCGCTGTCCGTTGCCATAGGATATCATCTCCAAAAATACCAAAGAAAGTACTCCCGGAAGAATTGCCGCACTTAAACTTGCCGCACTAAAAGCTGCCAGGAGAAGCTGTACCAAGAGTCCCAGCCCGGAAAAGCCAAGTCCGATGCCGCCGAACACGGTACACAAAGTTCCGGACACGCTTCCCTTTTTCTCCATTTTTACCAAAGAAGTCATCTCGGAAGCCGTAGTCTTTCTGGTTGCCCCGACTCCTGCCTGATTTCTGGCACGGTTCTGCGCCGCCTGCGCCTTACGCTGCTCTTCCCATTGTTTCTCCCGTTCTTTTCGCTGTCTGTGCCATTCTTCGTTTTGTCTGCGGTGTTCTTCCCGCTGTCTTTCCCGTTCTTCGCGCTCCGTCTGGATCTGCTCTTTAGACTTCTCTTCTTCCCGCTTTTTATCCTGCCAGTTGCGCTGGGAATTCCAGACCTTTTTTTCCGTGGCTTCCCTGGATAGATTCGCCTGAAAATCCGCTTCCCGCAAAGCATCGGTGACCGTATCGGTTACTAATGTATTCAGTGCCCGGAAATCTCCGGTCTTCATAGCTTCGGCAATGGTCTCTTTAAATTTTTCCCCAAGATGATTCTGCACTTCACTCATAATTAATATTTTCTCTGACTTTTCAGTTCCTCATAGAGCAGACAATAATTCTCGTAACGTGTCTGCGAAATCTCCCCTTCCGCCACGGCATCTTTCACGCCGCAGACCGGTTCTGAGATATGAGAACATCCTCCGAATCTGCAATATTTTTCAAAAGGAATAAATTCGGGATAAAATCCCGCCAGCTGCTCTTTTTCCAGTCCGAACAGTCCCAGGGAGCTGAACCCCGGAGTATCCAGAATGTAAGTATCCGGTGCAATGGAGATCAGTTCGGAATGCCTGGTGGTATGTTTTCCACGCTCGATCTTCTCACTGATGGACCCGGTCTCCATCACGATACCCGACTGTAAGCAGTTGACCAGCGAAGACTTGCCGACACCGCTGGGCCCCGCCACCGTGGTGGTCTTGCCCCGAAGCAGGTCTTTTAATCTGTCGATGCCTTCCTTTTCCCTGGCACTGACAGTAATGGTCTGAAATCCCGCCTGTTCATAGATGGAACGATAATCCTCTTTTTTCCCTTCTGTGTCAATGTCCTGCTTATTAAAACAGATGATGCAGGGAATGTCCTGCTGCTGCATCATGATCAGGAAACGATCCAGCAGGTTAAAATTGGGCTGTGGCTTACAGATGGCAAAAATCACCAGTGCCTGATCCACATTGGCAACCGCCGGACGGATCAGTTCGCTGTGCCTGGAAAGCAGTTCTGTGATATTTCCCTTTTTCTGTGCTTCATCTATGACTTCCATCTCCACATCGTCCCCGACCAATGGTTTCCTGTGGTCCTTACGGAAGACACCTTTTGCCTTGCATTCATAGATTCCGTCCGCACTATGCAGAGCATCCTCTACATGAACATAATAGAATCCGGCAATTCCTTTTATAATCTTGCCCTTCATAGTTCCTGCCTTTGTCTTATTCCTTCACGAATTCCACTCTTCTGGTAAAGGTCTTGTTCTCTGTGGTGCCGGGGACGACAACATCCCCCTCTGTTGTGGTGCTTGCCGATGTCACCTGGTAGGTCATGGTGAGGGTACCGCCAGAGGAGGCGATACCGTTGATATTGGTCGATACCGGGAATGTGGTAACCTTCGTATCCATCAGCACGGTGCCGTCATCCGCCACCAGAGTGATGCCAACTTCCATTCCCGATACATACTGGGGTGCCTCGGAAGTCGTCGGTGCCACAATGCTGACATTGCACTTATAGGTTACTTTCTGTGCGCCCTGACTCACCTTAATATCAATGGAGGTTCCCTGATCCACATAGGATCCATGGGAATAGCTCTGATAGCAGATCATACCCTCTCCCACTTCGTCACTGTAAATATAGGTCACACTGCCTACCGTCAGTCCGGCTTCGATTGCTTCCACCGTACCATCCTGCTCTGACAGTCCGATCAGGTTCGGCACACGGATCTTCGTATCTTCCTTGCCCAGGCTTACAGTAACGGTGATCACACTGCCCTTCGGTGCCTTATTACCCTCTGCGGGGGTCTGGGAGATCACGCGTCCTGCTTCTATGGTATCGGAATAGCCCTCTGTCTTATTGACCAGAAATCCCTTGCTTACCAGCTGTGTATTCGCCTCATCAAAGGTAAGCTCCTCCACATTCGGAACTTCTACGCCCTGGGTTCCGGCACTTGCCGTAAGTGTTACCGTGCTGCCTTTTTCAATCTGGGCACCCACGCTGACGTCGGTACTGATCACCACACCTTCTGCCACGGAATCAGATTCCTCATATGCGACTTCCGTCAGAATTCCCAGTCCGGTCAGTGTATTTCTCGCATCATCCACATTCATGCCCTTCACATCCGGCATGGTGACTTTCTCTGCCTCTTCCTTGGTTTCCTCCGTAGTGATGATCGGGCCGGAAGGCTTATTGCCTTCGTCCTTTTTCCCGCCGAAGATCTTCACCGCCAATACGATCAGGATGATACAGATCACGATACCGGCAACGATTGCCAGAACCGTGGTCACTTTCTCCATCTTGGGATCGTAATCGTAATCGTCTTCGCCTTCTCCCTCTTCTTCATTCTCGTACATTGCTTCTGTATCGGAGCGCAGGCGCATGGTCTCATCGTGGTCCGGTTCCTCATATTCACGGTTTGCGGGATAAGGTGTCTTTCTCTTGATCTGTGCCATATCCTCATCGGAGAGCATCCGTGTGCCACCCTCCATGTCCGGGTCATGGTTCACCACGAAATCCTCATCCGGATTGATCAGAGACTGCTTCAGGTCTGCGATCAGCTCCGCCATATTCTGGTATCTGCGGTCCGGGGACTTCTGACAGCACTTCAATACGATGTTTGCCACACTGGAAGGGATCTCCGGTACATATTCCTTGGGAGAAGGCATTTCCTCCTGAATATGCTTGATGGCAATCGCTACTGTGGTCTCCCCGTTAAAGGGTACTCTGCCGGTCAGCATCTCGAACATCGTAATTCCCAAAGAATAAATATCGCTCTTCTCATCGCTGTAGCCACCTCTGGCCTGCTCCGGAGAAGTATAGTGGACACTTCCCATGACATTGGAGGTAATGGTGTTACTGGTAGCTGCCTTGGCGATACCGAAGTCCGTCACCTTTACCTTACCGTCTTTGGAGATAATGATATTCTGCGGTTTGATATCCCGATGAATAATATGATTATTATGCGCAGCCTGAATTCCCATGCTTACCTGGATAGCAATACTTACCGCTTCCTTGTAAGACAGACGCGCCTTTTTTTCAATGTATTTTTTGAGGGTGATGCCTTCTACCAGCTCCATTACGATATAGTAGATTCCGTTCTCTTCTCCTACATCATAGACATTTACGATATTGGGATGCATCAGCCCCGCTGCCGCCTGTGCCTCAATGCGGAATTTAGAGACAAAATTAGCGTTCTCACTAAATTCCTGTTTCAATACCTTGATCGCCACATAGCGATTCAGCTTATGACATTTTGCTTTATAGACATCTGACATACCGCCGGTTCCGATCTTCTCCAGGATCTCGTAGCGATCGCCGATCATCATTCCTATTTTGATCATTCCTGCTCTCCATTCCAAAAACCTAAATAACTAAGCATATTGAATATTATCTGTCTTATGCACACGGCTCGATCAATATCACACTGATGTTGTCTTTTCCACCGTTGGCATTGGCTGCTTCTACCAGGTGCTGTGCCTGTTCCACGAGATCTCTTGCTCCGCTGATAATCATACGGATCTCTTCATCCTCCAGCATATTGGTCAACCCGTCCGTACACATTAAGACGATGTCACCCTCCTGCAGTTCCACGGTAAAAAAGTCCGGTTCCACGTGATCTTCCGCTCCCACTGCCCTGGTAATAATATTTTTCTTAGGATGATTCCTGGCGTCCTCACGGTCCAGTTCTCCGATGCGCACCATTTCCTCTACATAAGAATGGTCTCTTGTGATCTGACGGATCTTGCTGCCCACCACATAGAGTCTGCTGTCACCCACATTGGCCACCTGCAAAAATCTGCCCATGCAGGATGCCGCCACTACGGTCGTACCCATTCCTTCCAGCTTCTTATCCTCACTGGCACGCTTCCGGATCACCGTATTGGCTTCCTCGATCGCCTTGCGGAAGATCAGTGACGGATTCTTCTCGAAAGAATTCTCCATCTCATGGATCATGGTCTCCACCGTCACCTTCGACGCATAATCTCCCGCATTATGTCCACCCATACCATCTGCTACGATAAACACGTTGGGCAGGTTGCCCACCGGCTCTTCCGAGGTATAGATATAATCCTGATTGATATTTCTTTTCCTTCCGATATCGGTTATGGAAAACGTCTTGAGCACGTCAAACTTCCTCCTGTGAGAGTCCATCCGGGTTCTGTGTCTCCTGCACATGACGGCGTCTTAACTGTCCGCAGGCGCCATCGATATCCCGGCCCATTTCCCTTCTAATTGTAACATGTATCTTTTTACTTTCAAGTTTATTTTTAAATGCCTGAATGTGCTTCATGTCCGACTGCACATAATCCCGCTCTTTAATAGGATTCACCGGAATCAGATTGACGTGACAGCACAAAGGCTTCGCCAGGGCGATCAGTTCTTCGGCATCCTCTTTTGTATCATTCACACCGCCTACCAGACTGTACTCAAAAGTGATCCGCCGCCCGGTCTGTTCAAAATAGTACCGGCAGGCATCCATCAGTTCATCGATGGAATACCGGTTGGCGATGGGCATCAGTTTTCTTCGCTTCTCATCGGTCGTGGCATGCAGGGACAATGCCAGTGTGATCTGCAGTTTTTCCTCTGCCAGCTGTCTGATCCGGGGCACGATGCCGCAGGTAGATACCGTCACATTTCTCTGGCTGATATGCAATCCGTTCTCATCTGTTAACAGATGGAGAAATTTTAAAATATTATCATAATTGTCCATGGGTTCTCCGGTGCCCATGACTACCACATTGGAGACCCTCTCCTGCGTCAGCCTCGTGATGGCATAGATCTGATCTAACATCTCCGAAGGTGTCAGGTTCCGCTCCAGTCCATCCAGGGTGGACGCACAGAATCTGCAGCCCATACGGCATCCCACCTGGGAAGAAATACAGACACTGTTGCCGTGTTTGTACTGCATCCACACGCTTTCCACCACATTGCCGTCAGACAGTTCAAATAAAAACTTTTTCGTACCGTCGATCTTCGACTCCTGTATTCTGACAGGCTTTACACAGGTATATTCATACTTTTCCTTGCATTGTTCCCTGAATTTTGCGGAGAGGCTGGTCATCTCGTCAAAGCTTCGCGCTAACTTCACATGCATCCACTCATACATCTGTTTTGCCCGGAAAGCTTTCTCTCCCATACTCTCCAGTTCGACCTTCAGTTCCTCCAGATTCAGGGATTTGATATCTTTTTTACTATCCATGTCTTATATCTCACGTTCTTCTGCGCAGCCTTGCAAAGTAGAATCCGTCGGTCTCATCCGTTCCCGGCAGAAGTTGTCTCTCCTCCTCTAAAACGAACGGAAACTGTTCCATGATCCAGGCTGCCATGTTCTGATTCTCTTCTCTGTTGATCGTGCAGGTGCTGTACAACAGCACACCGCCCGGCTTCACATACCGCCATCCGGCTTCCACGATCTGCCTCTGCAGTTCCTGGATAGACTTAAGGCTCTCCGGTGTCACATGATATTTAATGTCTCTCTTTTTGCCCATAACACCTAAGCCCGAGCAGGGGACATCCATCAGCACCACATCCGCAGACGCTTCCCTCTCTGCGTCATAAACTGTGGCATCATGCACTTCCACTTCCACATTGGTGCGGTGCATGCGCTCCAGATTCTCATGTATCAAATCTGTCTTATATTCCGACACATCGCGGGATAACACATGTCCCGCCTCTTTCGTATATTCTGCCGCCAGGATCGTCTTACCTCCCGGTGCCGCACACAGATCCATAACAAAGTCTCCCGGATTTATTTTTGCTGCCTTTACCGCCAGGGCGGAAGACGCATCCTGTACAGTGAATTTTCCTTCGGCAAATCCGGGCAGCTCGCTGACGTTTTCCAGATTTTCCGCCAGATATACATAAGGAAGCTCCTTATGTGCGCTTAAGTGAACCCCTCTAGCCTCTATCTGTTTCTTAAGATCCTCACGTTCCGCTTCCGACAATTCCAGGCAAAAACGCAGAGATACCGGATGAATCTTAAGCAGTCCCATGAGAAGTGTTTCCGTTCCCTCCATGCCGTATACCGGAAGCCACAGATTCACGATCCATTCCGGCATAGAATATTTTACGCTGAAATATTTCACTGGATCCGCAGAATCCGGCATGGGCATATTGTCCTTGCTGCGGGCAATACTTCGCAGGACGGCATTGACGAACCCCTTCAGAGTACGGAAGCCGCGCTTTGCCGCCAGCTTGCAGGCTTCATTACATACCGCACTGTCCGGCACTGCATCCATATACAGGATCTGATAGGTACTCATGCGGAGCAGACAACGGATCAGCGGCTTCATCTTACGGACCGGAACCGAAGAGAACCGGTTCAGATAATAATCCAGCTCCAGCTGTCTCTCTATGGTACCTTCCGTAACTCTCTTGATAAATGCCTTATCTCTGGAATCCAGGTAATCGTATTTATCCAGCACTGCTTTTATTAATTTATGGGAAAAATCCTGCCCCTTTTCCAGGTCCAGCAGGATCTCCACAATAATCTCTCTTGTATCGGTGGTTGCAGGCTTCCCCATGCTTAGTCTCTCCTTCTGCGGTTACCGCCATACAACAGGATCAGACGAAGCAGCTGTAATGCGGAGGATGCTGCTCCCGCTACATAGGTAAGGGCTGCCGCTGTCAGCACCTTTTTACCACCGCTTACTTCTTCATTACCTAACAGTCCGTACTCCTCTACCTTCACAATTGCTCTGCGGGAGGCATTGAATTCCACGGGAAGTGTCACCAACTGAAAGATCACGGTCAGGGCAAATGCCCAGATTCCCAGCTGGATCAATGTCTGGTTCCAGCTGAGCAATACTCCTAAGAAAATCAGGGGAATACTTAAGTTGCTTCCGATGTTCACCACAGGTACCAGTGCTGCACGAATACTCATAGGCACATAGCCGTGGGCATGCTGGATCGCATGTCCGCACTCATGGGCTGCGACACTGACTGCGGTGACTGAAGTTCCGTTATAATTCTTATATGACAATCTTACGGTATCCGTCCGGGGATCGTAATGGTCGCCGTCATTTGCGTTCAGACACTCGATCTGTACGTTATACAAGCCTTCTCTATTGAGAATATTCCGGGCAGCTTCCGCTCCCGTAATTCCTCTCATATTCCGGAGCTTACTGTATTTGCGCATGGTGGAGTTCACCAGTGCACTGGCCCCCAGACATAACACCAGTCCGATCAAAACCAGAAAATACGTGGGGTCAAAATAATAACCATATCCATAATAACCACCGTACATAGCAAAGTCTCCTTTCTTATTGCCTGGATTATTTATCACTCTCCCAGGAGTTCTCCCGGCTGCACCTTCACGCCTAACAGGAAATCATGGGCTGTCATACGCTTTTTGCCTTCCAGCTGCAATTCCATGACCTTCAAAGCGCCTTCCGACGCTGCCACCTCAAATGAGTCTTTATTTACCGTAAGGATCGTTCCCGGGGTTTCTGTGTGAGCCGTCACCATGGGAATCGCCTTCCAGATCTTTAACTGTTTTCCGCGATAAAATGTATAGGCGCTGGGCCAGGGAGTCAGTCCTCTGATCAGTCTATCCAGTTCGGCTGCCGTTTTGGTGAAATCCAGTCTGCCCATTTCTTTGGTGATCAGTGCCGCATAGCAGGTCTTCGCATCGTCCTGCTTTTCCGGGGTCAGCTTTCCTGCTTCTAAGAGCGGCAGTGCTTCGGTGATCGCTTCTCCGCCGAGCACCATAAGCTTGTCGTGCAATGTTTCAAAAGTATCTTCCGAAGAAATGGGAATCTTCTTCTGATACAGCATATCTCCGGTGTCCAGTCCGGCATTCATCTGCATGATGGTCACACCGGTCTGTGTCTCTCCATCGATGATCACTCTCTGGATCGGAGATGCACCACGGTATTTCGGGAGCAGAGATGCGTGGATATTCAGGCATCCGTACTTCGGCAGATCCAGGATCTCCTGAGACAGGATCTGTCCGAAAGCTGCCACAATATAGACATCTGCGGGATATTTTTTCAATTCTTCAATAGCCTCGGGAGTCTTGATCCTGCGGGGCTGGAATACCGGGATGCCGTGTTTTACGGCACATTCCTTCACCGGCGGGAACTGTAACTGCCCGCTTCTTCCCTTTG
>ULVM01071689.1_pt1 | contig 24086 bp, 16 predicted proteins | sample 1959451 | NCBI WGS metagenome assembly ULVM01 (sample SAMEA4835786, study PRJEB28245) | human gut metagenome | biome: gut microbiome; material: fecal sample | place: Denmark | collected 2008
TATCAGCCCAGGAAGCAATAAGTTTTATAAAAGAAGGCTCAACCGTAATGGTCGGCGGTTTTTTGGATTGCGGTGCACCGGATATGTTAATTGATGAACTTGTTAATCAAAATATCGGCAATCTCACAATGATATCTAACGATACAACCTATCCTCACGCTGATAAGGGAAAGCTTATTGTTAATAAACAGATAAAAAAACTAATTACCTCACACATTGGTACTAATCCTGAGACAGGCAAGCAAATGCATTCCGGAGAGTTGGATGTTGAGCTGGTGCCTATGGGTACGTTGATTGAAAAAATCAGAGCCAAAGGAACGGGGCTTGGCGGTGTTTTGACCCCGACAGGCGTTGGCACGGTGCTTGAAGAAAATAAAAAAACAATGGAAATCGATGGAAAAACATTTATCTTCGAAAAACCGCTGGGTGCTGATTTTGCATTGATTTACGGTACAAAAGTGGATAAATTCGGCAATGTTTCTTACTACGGCACAACCAGAAACCTTAACACAATCATGGCAACTGCTGCCGATACAGTGATTGTTCAAGCCGATGAACTCGTTGACTGTTTAGACCCCAATGAAGTTGTTATACCGGGGCTTTTTGTGGATTATATTGTTGTAAAGGAAGACAATTAAATGGAATTGACCGCACAAAAAACAATTGAAAAAGAATTAAACTCAAAAGTCGTTACAGACCCTATTTCAGCAGCGCACAAAGAGCTGTCAAAAGAAAAAATCAGAGAAATTATTGCAAAAAGAGCGGCAAAAGAGTTTAAAGAAGGCGATGTCGTTACTCTCGGTATCGGCCTTCCCACTGCTGTTGCAAATTATGTTCCTGAAAATATGCATGTTATTTTCCAATCAGAAAACGGACTTTTAGGTGTTGGAAAAGACCAACAAAAAGATAATATTGATAAAAGAATCATCAATGCCGGCGGCGGATACGTAGAGGCCAAATACGGTGCTTGTTTTTATGACTCGCAAATGGCGTTTACTATGATGAGAGGCGGCCATATAGACGCTACGGTATTAGGAGCTCTGCAGGTGGATGAAGAAGGCAGCCTCGCAAGCTGGGTTATTCCCGGTAAAATGGTTCCTGGCATGGGCGGGTCTATGGACCTTGTTGTAGGAGCAAAAAAAGTTATTATTGCAATGGAACATACATCAAAAGGCCAGATAAAAATTGTGGATAAATGTACTCTTCCTCTTACTGCATACAAAGAGGTTGATATGATTATAACAGAGCGTTGTGTTTTTAAAGTTAGTGATTGCGGACTTGTTCTGACAGAAATTAACCCTTTGTTTACCATTGAAGATATAAGAGCTTGCACAACCGCTCATTTTTCAGTAAGTGACCATCTGAAATTTATGGATGTTTAAGATTAATTGATAAATATATCATATCTACAAGTTGTTTCCCGTTTTCGTAGATAGGGTGGTCGTAATTTTGTATAAAAAAGTTTTTTAATGTGTGTGAATACATGAAACCCTGCTTTTTATAAAAGCGTAGTGTTTGTTCATTCTCACCTGTTCCGACCAATATTTTGTCGGCCTCACTTTTGTATAGGCTCAAAATATGCTGTAAAAGCTTTGTTCCATAACCTTTGTGATGGTATTTAGGGTATACTGCAATATTTTTTATTTCAACAACCTTTTCACTTTTATCGGGCATATGCTCAACAGCACAAATAGCCTTCAATTCAGGATCATAAAGTCCAAAAATACGGCTTTTATCAAGATATTTTAATATCATACTTTCCTGCTCATCACCAATTAACAGCAAATCTAAGTATTTCTTTTTATCACATAAAATTTCTTTAATTATCATAAATTCACTTTATCATGTCTTTTTATTTCTGTATAATAAAATAACTATTTAAGAGAGTATCGGAGTTAAGTATGTATTTTTATGCAGACCTGCACATTCATTCAAAGTATTCCAGGGCAACAAGCAAAAGCTGTAACCTCGAAGAGCTGGCAATTTGGGCGCAAAAAAAGGGCTTGAGTGTTATATCAACGGGTGACTTTACACATCCGGCATGGTTTGCCGAAATTCAGGAAAAACTTGTGCCTGATAATAACGGTGCGTACAGACTCAAACCTGAAATTGAAAAACAAATAGGCCTAAAAACGCCAATAAGGTTTATTTTGTCTGTTGAAATTTCTACAATTTATAAAAAAGGCGATAAAACAAGAAAAGTGCACCATGTGGTTTTTGCTCCGGATATGGAAATTGCACAAAATTTCAGACAAAAACTGGGTGCTATAGGCAATATAAAATCAGATGGACGCCCGATTCTGGGGCTGGATTCCAGAGACCTTCTTGAAATTACTCTGGAGTCAGGCGATGGTACATATATTATCCCAGCACACATATGGACACCGTGGTTTTCAGTTCTTGGTTCAAAATCGGGGTTTGACTCTATAGAAGAGTGTTACGCTGACCTTTCAGATCACATTTTTGCAGTAGAAACAGGACTGTCTTCTGACCCTGAAATGAACTGGCGGGTGTCAAAGCTTGATAAATTCAGACTTGTATCAAACTCTGATGCGCACTCTCCTTCAAAACTTGCAAGAGAAGCGACAATCTTTGATACAGAGCCTGATTATTTCAGCATAATGAATGCACTTAAAACAGGCAGCGGTTATGTGGGAACAGTTGAATTTTTCCCGGAAGAAGGCAAATACCACGAAGACGGACATCGAAAATGTAATATTTGTTTTTCTCCGCAAGAAACAATAAAACACAACGGTATTTGTCCTGTGTGCGGAAAACCTCTTACAATAGGTGTTTTAAATAGAGTCAATGAGCTTGCCGATCGTCCCTTTGACAGCACATTCAAACCTACTACAGCCGGTAAAGTCGTGAGTCTTGTTCCTCTTCCTGAAATGTTATCAGAGATTATGCAAGTAGGTGTACAGAGCAAGTCTGTATGTGCCGAATATGAAAGGCTTATTCTCAAATTCGGATCAGAACTGTCTATCTTGACACAGGTCCCTGTGGAAGAAATTTCTAAAGATTCTCCTATGCTGGCAGAAGGTATCTCAAGACTGCGTGTAAACAAAGTTATCAGACATCCCGGGTATGATGGAGAATACGGTGTTATCAGGCTTTTTGAAGAAGATGAAATCTTAAAAAAAAACTCTGTAAATCTAAAACTGGATATCAAAATACCGGAAACACAAAAAACTCAACCGGCAAAAGAAAATAAATATTCAGTAAAAACACAGGAATTCGTTTTTGAGAAAACACACAGCACTTCCAGCTCAAAAGAATCGAAACCTAAAAAAGCTTCTCTTGATGAATTCCAGCAGGCTGCTGTAGAAAATCCTTGTAACCAGCTATTGATAATAGCAGGACCAGGCTCCGGCAAGACGACTGTTCTTACAAGAAGAATCTCTTATTTAATAAAAGACAAAAATATTTCTGCTAAAAATTGTCTGGCTATAACCTTTACCAGACGTGCATCTTTAGAAATGAGAGAAAGACTGCAAAAATTATTGAACGCTCAGTCTGATGAAATTAATATTCATACATTTCACTCAATGTGTCTGGAAATATTAAAAGAAAATTATGAAAAAGTAGGTCTTAGTCAGGATTTTGGTGTGATTACACCACAGGAAAAATCTTTATATAAACAGGATGAAATCCCTGATAATTTGATAGAATTTGATGATTTGATTAACCTAACAGTTAAACTTTTTGAGGATTATCCGGAGATTAATCAGGTTTATAAAGAACGTTTTAAGTATATTTTTGTTGACGAATATCAAGATATTGATGAAAAACAATACAAACTCATAAAACTTCTGGCAGATAACGATGCTAATTTATGTGCAATTGGAGACCCGAATCAGGCAATATACGGGTTTAGGGGCGGTGATTCAAAATTTTTCAACAATTTTTCTCAAGACTATCCAAATGTAAATATTATTAATCTAAAAAATAACTACCGCTGTGCAAAAAGCATTGTAGAAGCCTCTAACCAGTTAATAAAGTCTGACAACATTATTGCACGCAATCTTTCATCCAAAGAAAGAATTACTATACATACGGCACCTACGGATAAGGCAGAGGCCGAGTTTGTGGTGAGTACTATAGAAAATCTTATTGGCGGAAACAGCTTTTTCTCAATGGATTCTCAAAGAGCAGACGGTCAAATGGCGGATTTTTCATTCGGAGATTTTGCTATTTTGTACAGAACTTCTGCGCAGCTAAAACCTATTGTTGAGGCTCTTGAACGTTCAGGAATGCCTTTTGTTAAACTTTCTGATGATATGCTGTGTGACAACAAAAGTGTGCGTAAACTCTTAAAACAACTAAATGACACAGAGCCTGTAATCGTGCAGCTTGAAAGATTGTGCCCAGATTTTAAAGAAGAGATTGAAGATTACACAATAAAATACCTGAAAGAACACGCTATTGCATTTCCTGAAAGAAAAACGTTTATTCACGAAATTTCATTGCTAAAACAATCTGACACCCTTGACCAGCGTGCTGACAGAATTGCTTTAATGACACTCCATTCATCAAAGGGGCTTGAGTTTCCGTGTGTTTTTGTTACCGGGCTTGAAGACGGGATTGTGCCTTTGTACAGAGCTCAATCAGTGCAAGAAAGAGAAGAAGAAAGACGTCTTTTGTATGTTGGTATGACTAGGGCAAAACAAAGACTGTTCTTAACAAGAGCGTTAAAAAGAAACTGGCTTGGCTCACTCAAAAATCTGGAAATTTCTCCGTTTTTGGATCGAATTGAAAAAGAGCTTATCGAATTTAGCCGGTTTGAAAAAGCACAAAAACAAAACGGCCCTAATGTGGCTGATGACGCAAGCCAGCTTTCATTGTTCAATTAAGCTGATTGAGCAAGCACACGGGGTTTTAGCTCCGGTTGCTTTTGCTTTTTCTCATTAATATTTTTATAAGCATAAACGCTTCCTGCTGCAAGTATACCTGTAAGCCCCAACAAAGCAGCAGTCTTTTTGCCACCTGCTTTTTCCGGGGGTATTGGAGAAGGTTTTTCAATAATTTCTATTATGTCTTGCGTTGCTTTATTTATTGTTTCTTTTGCTTTAGCTTTTACGTTTTCAAATATGATTTTTATTAAGTTTTCGTCATCAGCTAACTCTCTGCCTTTAAAAACTTCATGTTCAAAGTTTAAAGCAGAGATTCTCTCTTTTAAAGATGCGAAATATTTCTTTTCTGTACCTTGTGCATTTTGTTCTAAGGTGTTAATCATATTAAGATAATCTTGGAAATAGCTGAACGTTTTATGCTGTTGATCTCCGTGGCACAGAACCAGCCACTTGAGCTGCATTTTTCCAAGCTCTGCTTTCATAACATTTTCAGACGGATTTGCAAAAACTTCTTTAAAGATTTTTTCCTGTTCAACCGCATTTTTTCTCATATCGAGTTGTGCTTTGTCTGTTTTAGACAGTTTTAATGATTCCAAAAACTCTATCATTTTGCCGTGGTATTGTGCTGACTTTATTTTGAGGTAATTTGAAAAGAAATCTTTCGGTTTTTCATCATGTCCGGTTTTTAGGTAGTCATAAATTGTTCTGTATTCAAAAACAGTTGCATTTGAATCCATTTTCAAAAACTTGTTGTCAGAACGCATAAGAAAATCAGGCTGGTAATCTGAATAGAATGTTGCCATAAAGCGTCCTTCTTTGGTCGAATTTACTAGATTTGCAATTGTTCCGTTCTGGTATTGTTCAGCGGGTCTTATGTCGGAATTTATATAATGACCGCTGTTCTCTAATATTGAAAAAGAACCAAAATCAATAAATTTAGTTTTGTCTTTGCCTGTCAATATTATATTTCCGCCTTGCAAATCGTTATTAACTATACCGTTTGTATCAAGAGTAAATGCTTTGTTTAAAATGTCTGTTACATGTCCTTTTGTCAGCTGTGTTTTGTAGGGGTGGCCTCCGGTTAGGACTTCTTCGACAAGATAATTTTTGCCGTTTTTATTTATTATTTCATAAGGGGTGACTGCAATATCAGGTGAGATTTCATTGATTTTTTTTAATGCAAAAAACTCTTTTACATTGCCATATCCGTTAAAGTCTGCGTTTTGATATTCTGGATGAAGAGGCTTGGGGGCTTTGATGCCAATTTCGTCATTTATTTTGTAAAACTCACATTGCCAGCCTCTTGCAAGATGTTTTGCTTTTGATTGTTCAATCTGTTCAATAAACTGTTGAGCTGCTGCTCTATCGTAGCCTTTAAAAGAAATATTTGAATGTTTTTGTTTTACAAAAGTATCGTTTGATTGATGTTGAAAAGTAACATAAGCGTAGTTGTTAGCCGGTCTTGTATTTTTTACGGTATTAGTATAATGATTCCTTAGCGTTGTACCATGGATTGCAGAAATAGCCATGCTCATATACCCCATCTTTCAATTAATTGTAAGTATTATAAATGATTTTTTTTGCTATTACAAATGTAAAATTTTGTAAAATGCAAATTAAATGTTTTGATTAACTTAAGGTATTTATGTGCTAAAGTTGATAATATATCCTAAAGGGATTTTGTGTTATGTACATAGGAGCTATTCAACAGTATAATTCATCACCTTCGTTTAAATCCGGAAGAACTACTCTATATACGGATTTTGACGGTACGTTTATGCCGTTTTCGCACGAAGATGTTTGCAATAATGATTGTTTTAACAAACAAAACGACTTTTATCGCATGCACGGCGGCATAGATTATTTCTTTTCAAGCTTTAAAGATAAGGTAAAACTCATTATCACAACAGGACGCAGCAAAAATGAATATGATTATTTTGTAAAAAATTTGGAGCAAAAAAATCTTTATATTCATAAGCCTCAGGCTCTTATTACAAGAGACGGCTCAAGTCGCTACAACTGCACGAATAACGAAATTAAAGAAGATACCGTACGTAACAATCCCATTAAAGAAAGCATCAACCTGAAAGATATTAATTTTTTGAGTAATAATATCAAAAAGATTGTAAAAAGAATTTATCCATCGGCGTACATTGTAGAACCAGGTGTTAATAAAAACCGTCACGAATACGGTCACAAATCTCTGGAATATGTATTGGATAAATCAGATTTTGATGATAAAAACAGTTACATATCCATTTCAGAACCGGAACCTCTTGTTATAGAAATGGCGGTTTCAAAAAAATATGATGTAAACAGCATTGCCAAAAGCATAAAAGACTTTGTTGATGCCAATAATATAAAAGTATCAGTAAATGCATTTGAAGATGACCCGTTTAATTTTCTCCCGATTTATACAACCAACGGAAAACAATATAAAAAAGCCGATACAATTATAATAAAGCCTCTTATCGAAGGTTCTGAGATTACAAAGCTTTATGACGTAAAAAATGAAATCCGTAAAAATATTGAAAACAACACCAATGACTTTGTGGTAGCAGCAGGTGACGGTTTTAATGACGAACCTATGCTCAATCCTTTAAATTATCTTGATTTGTATGGAGTAAAAATTGACAAAAACAAAAGTATAGAAGAAATTTTGTCAGACAATGACACTTTAGAAGCATTAAAAAAACTGCCCTTCTGTGCTATAGTCTGTTCCAATGAAAAAGCTTTGGATAATATAAGAAAAATAGGACAAATTTTAGATTCAAAAGGCATATACAAAGTAAAATCCACAGATAATCCAAGAGAGTTTCTTTTAAAAAACCTGAAACAAGCAATAAATGATTACGGCGAAACCAATGATGAATTTATGTTTTCATTGGGGCCGGATTTATACTGCAGCTTATTTGACAACTAACACATAAGGAGAAGAGATGAAAGTACATCAAATTATTTCAAACGTGTTTGCTAAAAACAAAAAGGACAAACAAAAAACACAGCAACAAAATCTGGTAAGTTTTGGCGTACAGGAGTTTAACCAAAAAGAAGTTATGTCTAAAAAAGCTTCGCAAGCTCTTTTGAGCAATTCTATTGCCTCAATATCTTTTAAGGGAAGAGAGGTCATAGACAGAAGAATAAATGTTGGTACTTCCGGGATATATATCAGCTCTTCGTGGATTTCATCAAACCCTGATGAGTCTTTGCACAGAACATATAAATCAATATGGAAAGACTCTTATAATGACGCGCATCTGGATATTTATTATGCTGATGAGGGCGAATTTATTACAGATGAGATGAAGGGAAAATATCACTATATTGTCACAAAAAATGAACCGTTCTTGAATCTTGAACATTTAAAAGGCAATTACAGAAACGGTTACCAAAACTTTGCAAATGAGGCTGTAAGAGAAGTTGAATACTTTGAAAAACTGGAAAAAAATGCTAAAAAGAGTCTTGGCGTCAGCAAATATTTTGTAGATGAAAACAGAAGAAATTTTGAAATAGCAAAAGAAGAAAAAGAACGTATTGAAAAAGCCAAAAAATATCACGTGTGGGAAGAAGGCAAGTTTGATAAACAATCTGAAGAAGCAGACTATTATTACGATTTAAACAGAAGAAGACTTGAAGAATCCGAAAGCAAAAAAGCTGCCTATGAAGCACAAATACAGCGTGCAAAAGAAAGGCTGCCAAAAGCAGCGGCTAAATACAAGCTGTTAAAAGAGCTGGACGATAAATCCGGTGAAAAAGAAATCTATTTAAGAAAAAACAGGGATAATAATCAAGAAATTTTAAGAACAAATTATCAGCTAAAAGTTACAAAATCAAGGATAGAAAGTTATAATGCCGAAAAAGATATTATTAATGCACAGATTACTCATGCAAAAATAAATATCAAAAATTTGGAAGAAACAGAACAGCATAAATACGATAACCTGTATGAAATCAATAAATTTAGAGACTCTATTGAAGAGAACAAGAAAAAACTAAAAGAAAAAGATAATACAATTGCATATCTTCAGACAGAAAAGATAAAACTTGAAACGTATATGCAAAAGCTGAAAAAGAATCAGGCAGAGATTAATAAGGACTTTGAAAGAATTAATCCCCAGCTTGATGCTATAATGGCAAAAATAGAAGCATTCTATAAAGAAAATTATCCCGACTACTTATGGTAAACGCAAAATATCTGAAATTAAACCCTAAAGACTGTTTGAATATGTCATTCAATCAGTCTTTAGACCTTTTAAAAAAGATTGTTGATAAAAAAGAAATTGAAAAGGCCTTTGATATATCTAAAAATTATCCGGGATTTCTTGAAGGACAAAAAGATACAACTTGGTCTCATAACGCTAAAATAATGGGCATAAACCCGAGAATTACAAAAACTTTTTGGGGAATTGTAAAATATGCAATGACTTTTCCTGAAGAATGTGTCCATATTATGCCTTTGTGGACTCCGGGTATTGACGGCGGTTTTTATGCTCCGCTCAATTTCAGGCTAAATAAAGAGTTTATGGACAATGAGTTGTCTGCCTCTGGTTATGACACGCCTGAAAAACAGCTGAAACTTGTGATTAATGTGCTTCATGCAATGGGAAAAGTTGTCTGTTTTGATGCTCTTTTGCATACAGAGCGCTGGAGTGAGCTTGTATTTTTGTACCCGCAATATTTTGAATGGGTAAAACTCAATAAAACTAAATCAAGACAATATTCGGGTTATGAACTCGATTTCAACTCGATATACAAAGAGGTACAAATCTGTATAAAAACTTTTTTGCAGCTCAATGGCTGCGCTGACACCTCTTTTTTGACTGAAAAACAGATTACAGAGCTTTTTACAGACGGCAGTGATGTTTTGTATCTTGATAAAATTTTGTTTGGCAATGATGACAACCTCCGGCTTGAACGCAGAAAATCTCTTATCAATTTTGTGCGTTCAGCAGGCTTTGAAACTATTCCTGTGACAGAACATGCGCCAAGCCGGCCTGTTGTATTTGACAAGATAGTACAAGATTCTCAAGGCTCTCATTCAGAGTTTAAAGTAGAAAATATGTCCAGCGAGGCAAAAATATTCGGAGCGTTAACTCCGTTCAAGCTCTACAGGATTGATAAAGACGGCTATCCTCTCTGTGATGAACCTCAAGAGCAGGTATGGAGCTTTATTTCCGACATTTATGCTGATTTTCAAAAAGAGTATAATTTTGATTTTATGCGTGCGGATATGGCTCATAACCAGCAATCACATTCGCATAAAAAAAATGAAAAGATTTTTTGCAACCAAAAGGAAATATGGCGTTTTATAAAATCCCGTATCAATGAGCAAAAGCCTTATTTTGCAGTACTTGCAGAAGCTTTTTTAAACATGGATTATTACATAGACGGTTATCAGGACTTGCAAAATAAAGACTTTGATATTGTGCTTGGGGATTTGAACTATCTTTTCTTAAACCATGAGTATATTTATCGCCTGAAAACAAGAAACGATAACTATTACAATTACAACTTCAAGATTTGCTCAACATCTTTTACAAATGATTCAGACAGACAGGAAAATACAATCTTCTATTCTTCTGTTATGTCTTGTGCAATCAGATATTTCACGGGTTTGTTCTGCGATTCTCCTTCTTATTGCGCAATAGGATATGAGCTCAAGGATTTTTGCAAAAAAGAAAAGGAATATTTTAGCTCAATCTATACAAATTATCAGGAAAATGCATTTAAGTGGGGCGATAACGCTGAACTGTTTGTCAAAATATCTGAAATAAGGTCACTGTACGAAAAAATTGTAAAAGAAATAAAAGGTGCACGTGTTTTTTGGCTTAATAGCGAAAACGACAGGCATGCCTGCTGGATGTATGTTGATAGCAAAAGCAAAAAACCCTTGTACCTCTTTGTGATAAATCTTGATGCGGGTGAATTTGAGCAAGATATAACAATAAGAGATTTTCAAAACTGTGTACCAAGGGATAAAAAATATACTTTTTTGCCTCTTTTGACGTTATCACAAAATAAGAAAAAAGCTCCAAAAACTGCGTTAAAAAACAATACTGTGGTGCTCAAAGGAGTGGAAACGGGAGAAATTCGTGCTTATAAAATTGACACAAAAAGTCAAATTTCATTTCTTAAAAATTTTAAAGCTAATAAATTGAAAAAACAAAAAAGACAAATTTTGCTCATAGCTCCGGAATGTGCACCTTACTCTAAAGCCGGCGGAATGAGTGATATAAACAGAGATTTTACAGAAGCTTTAAAGAAAAAATATCCTGATTTTGATTTGAGGATAATTATTCCAATTTATAACGCCCGAAACACTGTCAGCCTAAATGGTTTTGAAATTGAAAACCTTAATATAAAAGCAGATTATTCGTATGGATTAAACAAAAGTTATGCAAATTTGTACAAGGTAAAATTTCCTGACAACGAAGTGGAGACATATGCTGTGTATTCTCCTGCCTTTTCTTTAATGAAAGAACCATACGAAGGCTCTGAGTATAATTACGGTAAACAGTATATTGCCTACAGTAGTTGTGTACTTGCGCTTTTAAAAATTCTTGCAAAAAAAGAAAATTTTAAACCGGAAATACTTCATCTTACAGACTGGCCCGTTGGTTTTGTCACACATTTGCTAAAAGACAGCTGCCATAAAGACAAATTCTACAAAAACATGAAAACTGTTATGACAATTCATAATACAGGATATCAAGGCAAGTATGATACTTTCTATGCTTTTTTGAACCTTTTTGAAAAAGATTTTATAAAAGAAACGCTGTCAGCTTGCAATATCCAAATCTCAGAAAATACAATAAAAAATGCATTGCAGGATTATGATGATTTTCGCATCAATAATAAAGATCTTTGTACGAAACTCAATGATTATCTTGAAGAAAGACTGGACTCCAATTACTTTGACATTGACTTTGTCACAAAAGAACGATTCAATACACTTTTGTATGCGATAAAAAATTCTGATGCCTGGCTGACGGATTCAGAGTCTTTTTATAAGGAGCTTATTACAAACGCAAGTTATGCCTCCACACTGCTTTTTGAAACCCTGTACAGAAACAGAAACAAAGGTGCGGGTGTTACGTGTGGAATATGCGAAAAACGGTATGACCCGTGTAATTGTGAACAGGTTAAATTCCCATACTCTTTATATGATGCAAATGAGTGTAAAAAGAAAAACAAAGCTTTTGTGCAAGATTTTTTTGCAAACAATAATCAAGGCAGCAATCCTGACAGGAAATTTTTGGTATCTGATTCTGATGAAAAAAGAATATTCGGCAGCCTGAACAAAGACCCTGATTCCGTGATGATTTATAATACATCACGTTTTGATATAAGCCAGAAGGGGATCGATCTTTTTATAAAGGTGATAAAACCTATTTTGCTTGCAGACGAACATGTACAGTTTGTTATATGTATCAAAGGAATATCAAAAAACAGAAAATATGATTATATTAATGAACTACTTAAAAATTGTGAAAGCCATAAACTGTTTAAAGGAAGAGTAGTTGTTATCGATGACTTTGTGCCCGTTTATACCTATATGGCAGCGAGTGATATCCTTGTTATGCCCAGCTATTTTGAACCTTGCGGAATGGTGCAGATGCAGGCAATGAGATACGGATGTATTCCTGTTGTTTCAAATACCGGGGGGCTAAGAGATACTGTTTGTGAAAAAACAGGATTTAAGACAGATATTCCGTTATTGGATGCAAAATATCCACAGGAGTTTCTTTTGTCTGCTTTAAAACAGGCCCTGAAAGTGTATCGTGAACAGCCTGAAAACTGGAATAAAATGGTAAAAAACTGTATGCAAAATAACGTTGGCTGGGATAATTTCAAAATAGACGGCATATGTGACTTTTATAAAAAACTTTAAGCTTGATTAAAAATCGTTTGTTGGAGAAGCAAAACTGTTGATGTAATTTTGTATATCATATTTTGTTTTTATGGACTTGTCTGTCATTATTCTTATCTTTCCTGTAACCATACTATCTTGAAAAGCTCTATCATGGAGGCCGCCTATTGCCCATAATATCCCTGTGTAGCCGTTCGCTGACGGAGCATCAAATCCATATTTGTCATTTAAGTAGATGGCTGTTTTTAGTGCTTCATCAGGAGTGGCTGACCATTGCAGAATTTTTTTTGCCCAGTACATTCTCAAATAACCGTGTATTTTACCTTTTTCCATCAATTGAATCTGTGTTGCATTCCACAATGAGTCATAAGTCTTTGCTTGTTCAAGGTTTTCTAATGTGTAAAGATGGCTGCGCAGGTCGTGTTGATGGGCTTTTAATGTTTGTTGCGCCCATTGGGGTGTGCATTCAAATGTTTTGTAATTTCGACAATACAAACAAAAATTATCCGCCAATTCTTTTCTTACAATTAATTCCTCAAGAAAAACTTCTTTGTTAATGTCGTCGCACTCAGCATTTAATACTTTAAGCGCTATTCTTTGAGAAGAGATAAAACCATAGTTAATATATGCAGAAAGGTTTGAGGTCATGTTTTTTGATGGGTCATTTTTTAGTTGTGCATAGAATGGAAGTTTCTCGGATAAAAACTGTTCTAAAACAGTATCAGCTTCGTTTTTGATGTTTGAAGTTTCTGCAAAATCCGTTAAAAACTCTGATATGTTAAAATAAATTTTTCTTCTGAGTGTAGCTGCATTATATTCTTGTTTATCAGAGACAAAACGAGAAGGGATTATATTATGCCCGTCTATCTCTAACACTTTAAAGGGTGCGTTTTTTAAAAAACTTCTGTCTAAAATAGGATCAAAATCAATTATCAACAATCCTGTGTCGATTTTTTTTAGATATTGTAGCAATTTTGGCCAATCATCTTTAAATATTTCTAATTTGAGTCCGGTTTTTTCAAAATCAAGTTTTGCTTCTTCAAGTCGGTTTTGTATAAATTTATTTTTTATATCGCTAAAATCCTTGTTGTAATTGTTTTGCGGGTGTATTATCCGAAGTTGCATTTGCATTTCTTTTGATTTTTTTATTGCAAATTGCAAAGCAAAGTTGTCTTTTGCTCTTATCTCTCTTTCTGTTACATAAACGGCTGTTTTGTTTTTTATCTCGTTGTTATTGTATGCAAATATCCTGGCAGGATTTATTTCTTTTTCTTCAGCAATTTCAGAGGGTATGTATTGTAAAATTGTATTTTTAATAATTCTGTTCACAAAAAAAGATTAGCTTTATTCATCGTCATATGCAATTGCAAAAATGAGTATTTATATAGCTTATGAGTTTAATATTCTGTTGTTTATAATCAGTTTTTATTATAAGCTGGTTTGTATAATGTTACTCTTTTAAAAATGCAAGAGCTTGAAGGAGATTTATGTCAGACAAGACAAAAAGGGTTGTGGGTTTTACTCTGGGATGTTTTGATTTGTTCCATATTGGTCATATAAACCTGTTAAGAAACGCAAGAGCACTGTGTGACACTTTAATCGTGGGAGTATGCTCTGATGAGTATATGCTGAACAACAAAAGAGAACCTATATATGCCCTGAATGACAGGATGGAAATATTAAAAGCCTGCAAATATTGTGATGTAGTTGTGCCCGAAGACACACTCGAAAAAGTGGAACTTTACAACAAATATAAGTTTGATATTCTGTTTGTCGGCTCTGACTGGTATGGTGATGAAAGATATATTATCTGGGAAAAACAGTTAAAAGAAATTGGCGTTAGTGTTGTTTACCTTCCTTACACAAATGAGGTAAGCTCTTCAAAAATTATACAAAAAATTGCACAAATGAGACAGATTCATTAAAATGGACAACAAAAAAAGCTTAACATACTGGCAAAGTAAAGCCGAGTCTAATCCTACAATAAAGGCTTCAAAAGTTTCTGATATCAATGATTTTTCTGATTATGACAGAGATTTTATTTTAAACTATGCTGATGAAAATACAAAAATATTGGATTTGGCTGCCGGCACAGGGATTACATTAAACAAGTATTATGACAAGGTAAAATTTATCACCGCTGTTGAAAAGTTTAAACAGTTTTCTGATTTTATTGTAAAATCTTCCAATATTGAGGTAATAAACTCTGATATTATGCTGTTCGAACCGGAGTGTACTTATGATTTGATTCTGATGTTTGGTGTAACACATTATTTTAATCGTGCAGAATCTGAATTTTTATATAAAAAATACAAAAAAGTTTTGAACAAAAACGGAAAGTTGATAATTAAACACCAGTTTGGCCTAAAAGAAGATGTTACAGTAGAGGGATACTCTGAAGAGTTAAAGTGTAATTATTTTTCCCAATACAGACATATAGACGCAGAAGCCGAATTGTTAAAAAGCATAGGGTTTAAAACAATAGAAGTCATTGATATTTACCCTAAAGAATGTAACAGATGGGAGAATACACATTTTTATGCAATTGTTGCGGCAGTTTGATAAAATAAAAAATCTGTCTCTGGCAATATTAATAGTTTTTTGCTGGCAATATCCTGCGTGTGCTTATATTGACCCTGGTACAGGCAGTATGCTTTTTTCTGTTGTTGTTGGTATTAGTGCAACTTTATTTTTTTTGTTTAACTCATTAATCATTAAACTGAAAATGCTTTTGTTCTCACAAAAGGTATTCTTGTATAAAGATACAAGAATACCTTTTGTTCTCACAAAAGGTATTCTTGTATAAAGATACAAGAATACCTTTTCTTATCTATTCTGAAGGAAGACAGTACTTCAATGTATTTAAACCTGTGCTTGATGAATTTGAAAAAAGACAAATTCCGCTCGTATTTTATACATCCTCACCGGATGATCCGTTTTTTGACTGCCACTATGATTATGTAAAAGGTGAGTATATCGGCAAAAGTTTTGAGGCGTATCTTAAACTTGCCTTTGTAAAAGCAGATGTTTGCCTTATGACTACACCGGGTCTTGATGTTTTCCAACTCAAACGCTCAAAATATGTAAAATACTATTGTCATATATTTCATGCAGTGACATCTTCTCTTGTATATAGACTGTTTTCTCTTGACTATTATGACGCAGTGCTTTGCGATGCAGAGTTTCAAATCCCTATGATAAGAGAAATTGAAAGCAAACGGAAACTTAAACCCAAAGAGCTTGTTGTGACAGGTTGCACCTATATGGATTTGCTGGCAAAAAGGGCAGAATCAATCAGTAAAAATAATGACGATTTTAAGATTCTTGTTGCGCCGAGCTGGGGTGAAAACGGGATATTAAAAAAATATGGATCAAACCTGCTGGATTTACTTGCAGAGTCTGATTGGAATATTGTTATACGCCCACATCCACAGTCATTGATTGTTGAAAAAGATATTATAGAAAACCTTAAAAACAGATACAAAGATAAACAAAATATAAGCTGGAATTTTGATGTTGACAATCTCAATATATTATCCCAGGCGGATGTTTTGATAAGCGATTTTTCCGGTATTATTTTTGATTATGCATTTTTGTTCAACAGACCATTTATCTACGTAAATCAGGAAATGAACAGAGAAATATATGACATGAGTGATCTGGATGAAGAACCCTGGAGATACAAAGCAATAAGAGAAATTGGCACTGAACTTACAAAAGACAATTTTAAAAATATTGTTTCTATAATAAAGAACATGTCAAATAACCAACAAGTTTTGGATGCAATACAAAAAGCAAAGAATATTGCCTGGCAAAAACAGGGCGAAAGCGCTAAAAATGTAGCTGATTTCTTGATTAAAAAACAGAAGGAGCTTTCATAATGCTGAATATTTTATTTCAGATAATAATATATCCGCTCTATGCAGGCTTGGAAACAATATTCTCCTTTTTCTTTGATTTTTTCTGCTGCAATATTTGCCTGACAATATTTGTTATTAGTTTTTTGATTAATCTAATATGTCTGCCTTTGTATATTAATGCAGAAAAGCTCCAAAAACAGGAACGAGACATCCAAAACAAGATGTCAAAACGTGTTGAGTGTATAAAAAAGAATTTTAAAGGTGACGAAAGACATATGCTTTTGGCGACTTATTATCGCCAGAATAATTATCACCCGATAATGTCACTGAGGACCAGCTTGAGTTTATTATTGCAAATTCCGTTTTTTACGGCGGCTTATTTCTTTTTTAGCCATTTGCAGCTGTTGCACGGGCTGTCAATGGGTATTATCGAGGACTTGTCAAAGCCGGATAATCTCTTGCATATCGGCTCTATCAGTGTAAATGTGCTCCCTATCTTTATGACCGTGATAAATCTTGTTGCCGGTGCTATTTATTCGAGGGAACAATCAAAAAAAGATAAAATACAAATTTGGACTTTAGCTTTGGTTTTTCTTGCAATATTGTACAATTCTCCTTCCGGGCTTGTTTTATATTGGACGTTTAACAATTTCTTTTCATTGATAAAAAATATCGGACTCAAATCTGCCAAACCAAAAGCTTTTATTAAGACCTTGCTTTTATTTTCTGCAGGGGTGTTTTTGTTTTATATGTTTAAGGTGTATGACTACTGTTTGAGCGTATTGTTCGCATTTTTTGCTTTTATCTTTTTGGTTTACTTGTTTTACCTAAAGAACCGTGAAAAATTTGTGTTCAAGCTTGATTGGCTTTTTCAAGCCGATTCTGAAAAATTATATTTTACTACTTGTTTTGCTCTGTGGCTTTTGATTGGATTTGTTATCCCATCAAATTTAATAGCGTCATCTCCTGTAGAGTTTTCTTTTATAGAACCTTATAATTCTCCTTTTCCGTTTTTGTGCATTACGTTGATTAGAGCTTTTGGTATATTTATTTTCTGGGGTTGGGTGTTGTATTATTTTTCTTCGGAAAAGTTAAAAAAGATTTTGCCTGTTATATTTGCGGGTATGCTTGCGTCTTTTGTTTTTAATTTGCTTTTTGTTCCTTCTCCTCAGGGGACTATGTCTAATACTCTTTCTTATAACTTTGTATGGAACGAGGGCTATGATGTAAACACTATATTCTTCAATAATCTGGCGGTTATTTTATGTTTTATGGTTACGGCAATGTTCTTTTTTAAACGAAAAACAGGGCTGCTGCAAAAAATAATGACGGTTTTGATTATTTCTTTTTCTGTAATAAGTGTGTTTAACATTTCAAAGATTTATAACATATACAAAAAATACAGTGTGTCAGTAAACCATAATTCAATAGGCAAGAGCGTATACAGTCTGAGCAAAGACAAAAAGAATGTAATCATTATTATGATAGACAGAGCAATAAGCTCTTATCTGCCTATCATTTTTGAAGAAAAGCCCGAACTCAAAAAAATATATACAGGCTTTACTTATTATCCAAATACTGTGTCATATTACGGACACACAATTCTTGCTTATCCTGCTTTGATGGGAGGATATGAATATACCCCGATTAACCTTAACAAACGTGATACAGTGTTGATGAAAGATAAGCATAATGAGGCATTACTGCTTTTGCCCCTTATTTTCAAGAATCAAGGCTGGCAAGCTACTGTAACTGATGCACCATGGGGCGATTATAGTGATGTTACACCTTCCAAAATGTTTGTTGACAGAGGGGTAAAGTATGAAAAACTAAAAGGTAAATTAGGAAAATTTTATAAATCTAAATACCTGAAACCGGATAAATCTGTTGCAAATATTCTGTGTAGAAATATGCTTTATTTCAGCTTTATGAAAGTTGCTCCTGCTGCATTAAAAAACTTTGTTTATAATGATGGTAATTATTTAAACGTAAATACAAGCAGTACAAAAAACGGCTTAACTTCATATTTGTTGGAGGGGTATGCTGGATTGTTTTATTTACCTGAGTTAACAGATTTTTCTTCAAAAAAATCTTCTTTTATTGTTATCAATAATGAGCTTACACACTCGGAATCTTTTTTGGAATATCCATCATATAAGCTTACTGATAACCCAAACCCCGGTAAACCGATTAATGCAGACAGTTATTCACTTATGCACTATCATCTTAATGCTGCAGCTTTGTTATTAATAGGTGATTATCTCAAATATTTAAAACAAAATAATGTTTATGACAACACTAAAATAATAATCGTCTCTGACCATGGCGGTTTGAATATACATAACCCATATATTGACCGTTCAATAGATTCTCGTATTATGAATTTTAACCCTGTTTTGTTTATAAAAGACTTCAATTCCAAAGGCGAGATAAAAACCGATAACCGTTTTATGACAAATGCTGATGTGCCTTCAATTGCTCTTGATAATGTTGTTGATAATCCTAAAAATCCTTTTACAGAAAAATCTATTAACACCAAAGAAAAGCAACAAGGTGCCTGTATACTAATTAACCACAGAGAGTGGAACCCCTCTCAATTCCACAATAGATACAAGCCATTAGACAAGGATTCTGATTTATGGTGCGTTAAAGAAGATATTTTCAAACTTGAAAACTGGTCAAAACCTTCTCAAAGAGATTATGGCAATTTGCCTTAACTCTCCCTTTCCGGCACAATTTCTCCTTTTATTCGCCATTTAGAATCCCGGTAATCAGCAGACTTAATATTTATTTTGTGCCCCGGAAAAACAAGGAGTTCTGCTTCAGTGTCGGAGCTTCTGTGGTGGAACAAATGTGTTAAATCACTTATATATGCATATTTTACATCTTTACCAAGTCGTAAATACCATTTAACATTTCCCGCAAGGGTTTCATACGGAAATATTGAGGTTGAAATAAATGATGGACAATAAAGTGCGGGTTGTGATTTGTTAAAATAATCAAGAATTTTACTCTTAAGCTCAGGCTTCTCCATAACTTTAAGCATAAGTTCGGATAGTTTTTCATTTCCCAGCATAAACTGTTCAAAACAATCCGAAGTTTCATTTCGCACCAATTTTAATGTTTGAGTTTCAGGCGTTGAATGGACCGCAATAGCTTCCATATCACTTATTTGCTTATTATATCCGTTTTCTGTAAATATTTTGTTTATAAATTCCTTTAATTTGGTCAGCTCAACTTTGAACTCCTCTGTATTTGCTCCATTTTTAAGACAAGAATCCAGATTGCTTATTTTATTTGAAATTACTTCAAAATTTGATCTTTTATCCTCAAGAGTTTTGCCCATATAGAATCGGCAGGTTATCTGTTTTAATGAGTTGATTTCCTTTTTTAAACGGGTAATTTCACTGTCTACTGGGAGAGCTTTTTCATTAATCGAGTCCAAAATTCTTTGTGCCTGATAATTAAATCGCAGCATACCATTAATCTGATCGTACCCGCTTAATCCGGAATATAAATTTATTGAATCCAGAATATCTTTGTTGATTGGCCGTTCAAACAAAGTCTTGAATTGACCGATAACAACATCCCAAGCCGTATCATCAAAATTCATAAGCTGATTTGCCGAAACGGTCTCAGAATTTATATATACAGCCATTTTATCAGGGTTATTTCTCCAAAAATCAACATATTTACCGTCATTTTTATTTATCACACGCATTAGGTTATTGATTTTGTCATAATTAATCGTTGTTTTAAGACGGGTAAGATACTGATTTGCATAATCTTTTCCAAACTTTGAAACTAAGTTTCCTCTTTCTTCTGATGTCGGCTCATAGGGGTGTGCTATATATTTTTCAAGGAGTTCTCCAATTTCATACTGCGTCATTTTTTTATTTTCTTGTGATGTCAAAGTCTTTATGCGTTGTTTCAAGAGATTTGTGAGCTCGGCTTGAACCTCCTTATTCTCAATTCTGCCTATTGAATACTCAATATTCTTTAATGTAGAAAAATGATTTGCAGAAGAAATAGTTTCTTTAATTGCTTCATTTTTAATTTTTTCAGCATATTCCGCAATCGGCATTGAACCTTGTTCGATTTTCTCAGCTATATTAATAACCTTGCGTAAAAAGCTAATTCTACTGTGCAATTTGTCTTTATACTTCAAACCGTTCAAAACTTCTCCATTGTTTCTTAGTACCTGCAGACCTTTAATATCATCAGAAATCTTTATTGAAGTAACTTTTTTAAGTGTTTTAATTAAATCTTCTCGCGTCATGGAAGAATAAACGCTGGCATTTTCCGGATAAATGCGGGGATTAAAAAACTCTGCAACTTCGTTTACTACTGCTCCGAAATATTCAGGAGTACCATCACGCCTTACTCCAAGCGTATCAATCAGATTTACACGAATAACATTGTTTTTCTCGTCAAGTCTACAGGAGTTAAGAATATTTTTATTGGAAAGGAGTACATCAGCACCGAAATTTTGACTGATTTCTTTTATAGCAGCAGTATTCTCTGGTTTGATTCGCTGCAAATTTTCAATAAATGCACTTTTTACCCCCTTCGTTTCATAAAAATCACCCAACAAGTCCATTTTTGCTACTTTTACATCCAATAATTCATAAAGTTTTGATGCACAAACTTCTTTGCGCGATTTTTCACCGTCAAGTTTAAGGTAGTATTTTTCAAAAGAACCTATTTCAATAATTTTTCGCAATTCTTCTTTTTTCAGAACCGGTGGCTCGGGGGCTTCCTGAACAGGGGCTGAAATTGACTTTGGCGGAGCAGGTATAGGCGTTATAATCTGTGGTTTGTCAATTTTAGAGCGATTAAATCCAAAAAATTTTGCAATATTTTTTCTTTTAATTACGATGGCAATTAAAGCCGCACTCCCCAAAACAGCAAGTGGAAATTTAATGTATTTTTTCTTTTTCTCCTCATTTTCTCTACAAAAAGCATCGTCTGAAAGTTGTTTAGTTTGTGTTAATGCATTATTGACTCGGTTTTTTTGCAATTGTTCAATTAGGCTTTTTCCGCGCGTTTGAGCCCTAAAAGATAACATTTCCATTTCAGTCTGCCTTTCGATTTATTAATTTTAATATTTGTAAATACAATTTTTTGTCTTTTTTTGATATATATTTTTACAAATATTAATGAATCCTCAAAATCCTTCTGGGGTTTATTGGGGACATTGGAATTGTAATTAACTAGCCTGTGTTCCCTAACGTGTTTGGAACATAGCGGTTATGTATAGATTGACTGAAAAGTAACTAAAAGTGACTTTTTGCCCATATAGCCTAACGCTAATGATTGTTGCTTTGTAAGACCTAATGATTTACTTTTAAAATCAAGTGGCTTGTTAACAGTCACTTCAAAGCCGTCAGAATGTTTAATTCTCACTTTTTCACTTTTTTGAGTATATCCATCCTTATTGAAATCTACGTAAACAGTTTGTGCATCAATGACTTGAAGGATTTTGTATTCAGAAGTATTAGCAGAAGAAACGGATTGCTATTTTAAGGAAATTAAAATTAGAGGTTTGACTCAAACTCTAAAGAAAATGCATTTAAGGAAGAATATCAAAAGATTGCAGAAGAGGCACAAAATAACTTTGAAGATAATAATATTAGAACAATTGTTTTAATTGATGAAGCAGATAAGTTTTTTAATGAAAAAACATCACCAGGCTTTTTGATCCCCCAGACAAACAAAATACTATAAAAGTCTTGCAATATTATTTTAGGGACATACCGTCACAGAATATTGACTATGACAGAGTTTATTCTAAACTAGAAGAAATAAGACCCGATACCTATAGCAATACTCATTTAAAAAGTATTTCTGACCTTGCATTTGAAATGTCTAAAAATGAAGATGCTGAACTTAATACAGATTTAGTTATTCGTGCTATTGATAAATATAATAATTTATATGACAATCCAGAATTAACAAGAATACCTAAATCATATATTGAAAAATATTTAAAAGAACAACAACAGATAGGATCAACACAATGTCCTCAATAAAATCTCTTAAACCATATTCCTTTAAACAGGCGCAACATCACGCCTCGGTTAATAATGAAAATATAAAAAAATATAAAAAGGAAAGCAATCTTACAGCCGCAGCTGTAACTTTATGCGGTGGTGCTATAGGTTTTGGCATAGCAAAAGAGCAATTCGATAGTCAAAAACAGCAATTTGTTAATGATTATAATGACTATATAAATAAGCTGGTTGATGATGCAAAAATAAGGAGAATTGAAATTGACGGGCATATGTCACAGTCTGAAATAGAAGAAATCAGAGGATTCAAGTATAAACGCAATATTTACAAATTAAACAAAAAGTTAGCAGAATTAAAGAAGCAATATAAATGGAAATATACTAAAAATGTTATTGTTGGAACACTAATCGGTGGTATTGCCGGAAGTTTGATATTGATACACTCTTTTTTAGAAGTAAAAAAAAATAGGTAAAAGTTCATTAAGTAAAGAAACTTCCCCAAATCTTATAAAACTAAAAAATTCAGTTTCTAACAAAAATATATCATTTGGTATCCGTTTTTGGAATGGTGATTACTATTCAACGGAAGAAGAAAATATTGCAAAAAATATTGTAAAATACAAATTAGATAAAGATTTTCCAGCAGGGTTGACATCTTGGAATAAATATAAATACTTCGAAAGTTCATATGCTAAAAAACCAAAATCAGACATGGAATATCATGATATATTGTTGTCACAAGAAATAATTGTTCCTCCTAAACCGCCGGAGTATTATAGAAATTATGATAAATGGTTCAATACAGATAGATATAAAAGTTTTTGTACATGGCCTGAATATGAAGAAAAACTAGAACAATAAAAAAATAAGACGACTTATAAATTATTTAAGACTTGAAAATATTAAAATAGAAGCAAAGCGAATTGAAAGAGAAACTAAATTACAAATGCAATTATGTTTGAAAGCTCTGACAGAAATGAAAGTGTGAAAACAATTAAATGGATGATTAACCGAACTAATACAAATTATATTGAACTAGATTATGATCCTATGATATATCCTGAACCGGTTAATTTTTGGCAAAGATAGAATGGGCACTTGAAAAAGCTCAAAATCACTACAAACAAACTAACGGACAGAGAACAATTTTGTATATTAATAATTTTGACTACCTTATAAAAAAAAGGATGGATACGAGTGACATAAAAAATATGATTCAATCTTTAAGTGAAGAATATAAACCACTTTAGTTTTTGATACGACAAATACACATTATGGTTAGAAGGTAAAGAACTTTCTGATATACGTGTAATTAAGAAGAAAATTTGTGCAGCTTTTTTTGAACATCAGTAATAGGCTTTAAGTTCATAAATTGTATAAACTTTTCTCTATCGCCAAGTAAATATGACAGTTCTTCTTTAATAATTGCTTGTTTGTCAGATGACAGTGTTAAGTTTTTTTGTCATTTTATCTCCTTGAATAAATTGTCTAG
>ULVM01002780.1_pt1 | contig 22600 bp, 34 predicted proteins | sample 1959451 | NCBI WGS metagenome assembly ULVM01 (sample SAMEA4835786, study PRJEB28245) | human gut metagenome | biome: gut microbiome; material: fecal sample | place: Denmark | collected 2008
AGGTTGTGAACAGCCTTGACAGGCTGGCCGGTTCCATTGCAGCGCTGAAACAGGCATCCGCTGGAATGTCTGGTCTGGACAAAATCACCAGCTTTCTAAATGGGCTTTCCAACGTCAACACGACTGCAAGCGCAAAGAGCATCAACACGGTCGTGAATGCAATCAAGAAGATTCCTGCGGCTGTGTCTGGCTTGAACGGCGTGGACTTTTACTCCATGTCTGGAAGCATTACTCAGCTTACTAACGCTTTGGCTCCACTGTCCATTTTGGACGCATCGAGCCTTAAAGCTCTTGGCAGTGCTTTCAATGCAATCGGAAAGGTTCCTGACCTAACCGACAAGCTGAAAGCGACAGACCTTGATTCTTTTGCAAGCTCTTGTCAGAAGATTTCCGCCGCCCTCACTCCTCTTGCATCTCAGCTTGACAAGGTGGGCAACGCCTTTGCAAAGCTCCCTCCGCAGTTGAGCAAAGTTGTGACACAGGCGAACCGTGTGACCGCAGCCAACGAAAAGCAGCGCAAGAGCTATCTTAGCCTGTCCAATCAGATGAACGGCTTTATGCGAAACATGGCAAAGCTGGTTTCGCTGAAAGCCGTTGCTGAGTATCTTGGCAACGCTGTTGCGAAGTTTAACGACTTCTATGAAGCGACAGACCTGTTTCATAATGCTATGGGCAATCTGAGCGGTGAAGCCGATACGCTCATTAGCAAGATGCAGGGCTTGCTTGGCGTTGACCCGACCAAAGCGATGACCTACATGGCTACCATTCAGAGCTTGGGTACTTCGTTTGGTCTGGCCAGCGACAAAGCATACGTTCTGTCCAAGAACCTGACTCAGCTTGCTTATGACGAAGGTTCCTATTGGAACAAGGACGTTGCAGAGACCTTTACCGCAATGTCCTCCGCAATCTCTGGCGAGATTGAGCCTATTCGCCGTTTGGGCATTGACCTGACTCAGGCACGCTTACAGCAGGAGCTTCTTGCTTTGGGTTTTAACAAGCAGGTTTCTAGTCTGTCTCAGGCAGATAAGGCGGTTCTGCGTTACATTGCCATTATGAAGCAGACTGCCAACGTACAGGGCAACCTTGCACAGACCATCCAAAGCCCTGCGAACCAGATCAAAATTCTGAAAGCGCAGCTGGATATGTTGGCGAAGTCTGTTGGCTCTCTGCTCTACCCTGCCCTGAAATCCATTCTCCCCCCGCTGATTGCCGCTGTGCAGCTCATTCGAGAGTTTGTTGAATGGGTGGCAAAGCTGATGGGCGTGAAGGTCGTGTTCACTGATTTCACAAAGAGCGCTGACAGCGTTGGCGGTATCGGTGACGCAATGGATGATACAGCCGATTCGACAAAGAAAGCTGCCAAAGCCCTCAAAGACTACACGATGGGTTTTGATGAGCTGAACATCATTGACCCCACACAGGGAAGTTCTGGCTCTGGCAGTGGTGCATCTGCTGGCAACCTCTTGGGCGATGTAGACCTGTCCGGCTACGATATGTTCAAGAACTATGTTGGCACATCTATTGATGAGATCAAGGAAAAAGTAAAAAAACTTCTTCCAATTATTGCAGGTGTTGCAGCCGGATTTGCCGCTTGGAAAATTGCTGATTTTCTTTTTAGCCAGTTAAACAATGTCCACGGGTTAGCTTACAAATTGGGGCAGGTTGTTGGAGAATTACGAAAGAAGTTAGGGCTTGTCAACCCTGAACTTGCTGTAATTGCTGGTACTGTGGCACTAATTGTATGGCGTTTTGTGGACTTGTATCAGAACAGCGAGAAATTCAGAATCGGTCTGCAAAGAATAAAAGACCTTATTGAGCTTGCTGCACTTGGATTCTCTCAGGGATGGAATATTTCTCTTACTGAAGGAAAACTTGGACAATCCATTGAGCATTTAAAAGAATCCATTAAAATACTCGCACAGCAAATTCTCGACCTTCTGCCTGATGAATGGAAAGAAAGCGCTTCTAACGCATTTGAAACAATCCGACAAGTCGTAAAGAAGTTGGACTTGGATTTAGGAGATTTGGCTCTAACCTTAATTGGAATTGGATTGATTATCAGCGGTCATCCTGTAGCTGGTCTCGCCGTTATCGGATTTGAAGCCGTTTCTGTTGCGATTCGCGGATTAGGTAGCGAAAGCGAAAAAGAGTCTTTTGGCTTAAAATCCGATTGGCATAGCGCTTTTCAACAGCTGGGAATTGACGCTGGAAACATGGCATCCTTCTTTGTTGACGGGTTTGCTCAAATCGTGGATAGCATTTCTGATTTTATTCGTTGGATTAAAGACGGAATCAGTGAATCTGAGCGTTTAGATGTCACGATGAATAAAACCCTGTTCCCGAATGCGCTTCTTGGTTTGGCTGACCTGATTGCGGATATCGAAACTTTTGTTCGTTGGGTTAGCAAAGGGCCGACTGAGGCTGAACGCCTTGACGTTTCAATGAATCAAGGCTTCATTGCCAATGCCCTTCTTGGCTTAGCAGATTTGATTTCTGATATCGGAAGCGTGATTGATTGGTTTGTCCATTTGGACGACCATATCAAATCAGCCGGAGAATCTTTTGCAAAGTTCTTGGATGGAGTAGAAAACTGGGCGGCTGAAGCAGGAAAAGCTGCTGCCAACATGGTGAATGCAGTTGCAGATGCAATCGCTTCCCTACCCGCAAAAATGTATGAAGCCGGAAAAAACGTTTGGCAAGGCCTTGTAAAAGGAATTCAGAGCGGAATCAGCAATGCAACTGGAGCGGCTGCAAATCTTGCCAAAGCCGTCATCGATAAGTTCACCACTGAGACTGATATCCACTCCCCTTCCAAGCTATTTGAACAATTTGGTATCTACATCGACCAAGGCCTTGCAAACGGTATCACTGCTGCTGTCCCCTACGTCACCACATCTATGCAGGGCGTTGTAGGCGCTGTGCAGGGAAAAGGCAACGCGCTGATTGATGCTGGCTATACTCATGCGACCGGATATGTAAGCAACTTCTTAGATAGCCTTGACACGGAGTGGCAGCGCATTGATCAGAGCTTACAATCTGATTTCTTTGGTAGCATTGGCACTCTGTGGGATGCGATTTCTAACGGAGACCTTCAAAAGCTCGGCACATGGGCCGCTTCTTATTTCTATCATGCAATGGATGATGAGCAGCGAAAGCAAATCAAGTCCATTGCCGATAACAGTTTGCAGTGGTTGACGCAGGGGTTGAGCAGTGTTTGGAACAACATTGCTGGTATGGCTTCTAGCTTTATCAGTCAGTTCGTTCCTTCTGCTATGGCCGCAACATCCGCTCAGACGAGTTTGAACATTGCAATGGATGCAAACCCTGTTATGCTGGTTATTTCCCTGATTGGTATGTTGGTTGGTGCTCTTGTCAATTTTGCCAATAAGAACAAGAGCATCGCTTCGTTCCTGTCTAATCTTTGGTATGGAATCGGCGATTTCTTTTCAATTGTCTTTGAAACCATTTTACGCGTTATTGGCACGGCAGTTCAGGGCTTTGTGGATGCAATTAACGCCTTAATTTGGGCATGGAATAAGGTTCCTCTTCATAGCAAGATGGATTATGTTTCTAACCCAATGTACGACTGGGCAGACAAAGTTGCAAATGAACGTAAAGAAAGCCAGCGCAAACGTCAAGAAGCGGCCAATAGCAGCTTTGACGATTCCAAAGACCCAACCAACTACGAACAGCAGTACAAGGAACTGCTGGAAAAGTACAAAAATGGTTCTTACCCAGGAACGAAAGAATGGGATAAAAACAACGGCACATCCTCCGGTTCTTATGGCGGCACTACAAGTGTAAACGTCAACATCAACGAAGAGGAAATGCGTGAATCTGTTTACAATGGCACTTACAACGCATTCCTCGATATCTTCCAGCGGTATGGTGACGAGCTGACCGGTGGCAAGGAACTCAAAATTTACCTTGACGGAAAGCAGATCACAGCATCCGTTGAGAAGCGGCAGAACGCCCGTGGACAGTCTTTGATGGGCAGTGAAGTTTACAGCTACTAAGGAGGTGGCGGTTTATGACAATTCCAGCACTGGTAACTGTAAATGGCGTAGACTTGCCGGAACCTTCTTCTTACGAAGCGACCACTAGCACCATCGTGGATTCTGGACGAAATGTTCAAGGTAAAGTAGTTGGCTCTGTTGTGCGGCATGATGTAGCAAAGGTGTCCCTGAAGTGGAACTATCTTACCGCACAACAGTGGGCCACTATTCTCAGCCTGTTCACGACACGATTTTACTGTACCGTTCGCTTTTATAACCAGGCAAAGGCCGGATACGACACGCGGCAGATGTACGTTTCAGACCGAACATCTGGTATGTGGCGGCGCGGGCCTAAAACCGGTAATGTGATGGGCTGGACGGATTGCTCGATTGCGCTTGTGGAGGTATAGCCTATGGTACAACCTTCTCAGAAGTGGCTTGACAAGTTTTCCGAAACGCTTGTGCCGGAGATGTTTGTACGCATCACCTATGGCGTTACAGAACCGGGTTTGCAAGAAGACGCGATTCCTAGCACAAATGGCGAAACGTTCTTCAGCAATGTATCTTCTATCGTTGACAGTGAAGCACATACTTATACGAAATATTCTACCGGTGAATTAAATTTCACTGTTTTGGACGGTAATTATACCTTGCTTGATAGAAGCGTAAAATCTCAGGAGGCTGGTTATGTTAGCGAAAATTGCGTTTCAACTTCAAACCACCCGATTATTACGCTCTCGTTTAGCAAAGTTCATACCGTGACTATTCCCGGTATTACCATCACATGGTCGTCAACGTTCAATGAATGGCCGACAAGCTTCAAGCTGACCGCTTATTCTGGAAGCGTAGTCGTATCCACAAAAACAGTGTCGGATAATTCCTCTATCACCACTGACATTGACTGGGAGATTGCAAACTATGATTCCATTTCCATTCAAATCTTGTCGTGGTGTTTGGAAAATCGTCGCGCAAGGGTTGAGCAAATAAAGCTGGGTCAGTTCATTGTGTTTGAAAAGAAAGATATTTTTTCGTACAAGCACGATTCCACAAGAGACCCGATCAGCGGTCAACTCCCGAATGACAGCATTACTTTTACAGTGGATAACAGCACGCAGAAGTGGAACCCGATCAACCCGGAAGGTCTTTACAAATACCTGTATGAGCGCCAGCCTATCTCTGTGGAATACGGCATGGACTTGGACGGAACGGTCGAATGGATTACTGGTGGCAAGTTCTTCTTGTCTGAGTGGAATGTTCCTTCTAATAGCATTGAAGCTAGTTTTACGGCCCGTGATGCTTTCGGCTATTTGATGGTTTCCAACTATACAGGAAGAATGTATGGCACTCTTTATGAGATGGCCTACGATGCGTTGGAACTTTTGAGTGATAACGTGGCAACGTTTCAGATTTCCGATGAACTGAAAAATTATAGCACAGATATCACAAGCCAGGATAAAAGCAATTATAAGGACTCTGATATTTTGCAGATGGTTGCTAACGCAGCTGGTATGGCAACGTATCAGACCCGAGAAGGCGTGATTGTAATTGGGCGCATTCCTGATATCTCTACTGCAAAAGCAAACCTTTCCGGTGAAATCGACATTGTCAACAACTTCAACTGGCCTGAGATTGCGTTCTCTTCCCCTTTGAAAAATGTGACTTGTTCGATTGATGTAAAATCTTCCGATGGTTCAAGCACTACGAGCAAAACGTATTCTTACCCAGAAAACCCAACAGGGAGCGGAGCAACGCAGACTGTTAGCAATGAAATGCTGTCTCAAAGCGTTCTCAGCCAGAGCAAGAATATTTTGACAGAAGCATACAAAGTGCTTTCTAACCGCCGCAAGGTCACATTGAAATATCGTGCAAGCCCACATTTTGACGCTTTGGACTATGTTCTTGTTCATCACCAGTTTGGCTATTCCTCTGTACTGTTGACTACGAGCTTTTCTTATCAGTATTCCGGCTGTTTTCACGGGACGGTCGAAGGGTATCTCTTGGAAGGAGCTGATGTTCGTTGACCAGGTGGATTACAGACAGAACCAATAATGACGTTGCGCAAGTCAAGGTGCTTGCATTGAAAGCAAAAGCAGGAACGTGGACAGAGAAAGAGCAGGCAGAATGGGCCGCTGGCATGAAGGGCGCTCTGAGCTACATGGACTATAACCGCATTGAAGGTGGAATCCAAGAGATCGCTTCTATCTTGAACGCATCTGTTTCGGTGAAAACCGATTGGGATGTAAACGGATACCTGACTGTCTCGGATGCTTCCCGGTGGCTTTCCAATATCAAAGCAATTCGTTCTTTGTGCAGCGGCAAGAATGATACCCCCGAAACCCCCGCTTCCCTCAATTACCTGCACTATACGATTATCAATCAGGTCGAAGAAATTCTACTTGATATCGAAACGATAGCCAATAACCATCTAATCTACTGTTCAGAGCCGGTCTGTGGAGGTGAACCTTACTATGCACTTTGTTGACCGAGAAGCAAAGTACCCAAACCGATGGACAATGAAAAAGTCTGACGGCACATCGGAAGTTGTCACACTGGTTCGCAACGATGAGCCTATCGTTGAAGGCACTCCTATGAATGCCGAAACGCTGAATACTCTTTCAGACGTTGCAGGTGCGGACATTGCAAGAATTGCCGCTGAAAAAGCAGAGCTGAATGCAAAACTGTCCGAAGTAAATGCCAAAACGTCCGCACAAGAGTCACAGAAGCAAGCTGAAAACTCCGCTGAAAGCGCCCGCCTTGCAGAACAAAGCGCTAATAAAGGCGGTTGGATGAACTTTGAACAGAAGAACGGCGTTCTTTATATGGTTAAAAGCGATAGCTTGACCGAAATAAATATGCAAGACAACGGCTCTGGGATTTTGGAGGTGACGTTTGAATGAGCAAAACAATTAAAATCGGCCCTTATAGCGCCTATGCCATTGCTGTAAAGCATGGATATGTTGGCACAGAAGAGGACTGGATTAAAGCAGTCGAAGCAGCTCGAAAGAGCGCAGAGGCAAGCGCAGCCAATGCAAAACGAGAAGCGGACAAGGCTTTTACTTCTGCTACTACTGCCACTGAACAGGCCGGAATTGCAACCACAAAAGCTGGCGAATCCGCTGCATCCGCTGAGGCTTCTGCATCCAGTGCATCTGCCGCTGCAACCAGTGAAGCCAATGCAAAGAAATACTCGGAAGAGGCCGGGGCCAAGGCAAATACCGATAAGACCCTGAGCATCGAAAACGCCCCTGCCGACGCAAAGGCTACCGGTGATGCTCTGGCGGGCAAAGCAGACTCCGTCGTTGCACATGACCTTTCTATTCCAATTACGGGGTGGCAAACAGACACAGAGGTCGCAGAGTACCCGCATTACATTGATATCACAGCAGATGTTACGTCCACGACTGTGGTATCTGTCAGCATCGACCCTGCAAGCGCAGGCGTAGCCGGTAAAGCTATGCTTGTAAACCCCGAAACTCGAACCGGAGCTATCCGTATCCGTGCACACAACATTCCGACTGCGGAAATTTCCGCCCGGTGGTATCCCATCAAGTATGGTGGTCAGTTCTATGGTGACGGCTCCATCTATTCAAACTTCCTGCTTGCGGCACATCCTGTGGGCAGTATCTATCAGACCATCAGCCCGGAAAACCCGGCTGTGACATTTGGCGGCGGCACGTGGGAAAAGATTGCGCAAGATAGGGTATTAATGGGTGCAAGCGATACGCATCCGGCTGGTACAACGGTAGAAGCAGGGTTGCCGAATATAAAGGCAGCGTTTGGCGGTACGCAAGTCGATGACGTTGGGCCAGCAACAGGCGCAATATATACCGTAACCAATTACAACGTTTTCCAGGGAGGAACTGGGTACAGCAAGATATCGCTGCGCTTTGATGCTTCCCGTTCCAACCCCATCTACGGCGCATCCAATACCGTCCAACCCCCGGCATACTTTACTTACACTTGGCTTCGTACCGACTGAAAGGAGAAACAATGGCACTAGGAGAACTCAAAAACGGCATTGGCCCTGATGCCTATGCTATCTATCAGCAAGTCCTTGCGGCGGTAGTCGAGCGGGACCACCCCGTGGGCAGTCTGTACATCAGCGAAAACGCAACCAGCCCGGCCGAGCTTTACGGCGGCACATGGGAGCAGATCAAAGACAGCTTTATCCTGGCCGCTGGCGATACCTATGCGGCAGGTAGTACGGGTGGTGAAGCTAACCATACACTAGCAGATAATGAGATGCCTAGCCACATCCACATAGTTACCGCCTATTACAATTATGGTTGGAATGTCAAAGTTGGATTAGAATTGGGCGAGATATTTACTTCGTCTAATCACATTGATATAACAGGCTCTCAATCCATTGGTACGGATACAGGCAGAGGGTATCTCGGGACAAATGCTTCTGGCGGAGACAAACCCCACAACAATATGCCGCCCTACATCGCCGCGTACATCTGGCGGCGTGTCGCCTGAAAGGAGACCTTATGAAAATCATTGACAGTAACAGCAGCCCCATCGAAAACCCCGACCTGACGAAAGGCTACCTCAAGCAGGAGACCCAGACTGTCCACCACGATGCTGTGGCTGGCATGGAAGAGGGCAGCCACTACGAGACCATCCGTGAATATCCAAACGGGGGAAAAGACGTAAAGAAAGTCGTGGATGTCAAAGCTGTTCCGGCTCAGGAAGCCTATGACGAAGAGGTGGAAGTGCAACGGTACATCCGCTACACCACCGAAGAGCTGGTCGCGCAGGAAAAGGCCCGCAAGGAAGCAGAGGAAAAGGCACAGTTGCCCACCGCAGAAGAGCGCCTTGCTGCTCTGGAAGCGGCTATGCTCGATCTGCTGGCCGCACAGTAAGGAGGATGTTATGGTTTTGTTCTATGTGACCCAAATCAAACTGCACCGCTTTGACGGCGCTTTTACCATCGACAACGTTCCTGACCGGTACAAGGATGCCGTGATGAAAAAGCTGACGGAGGAGGGTTTTTATGAGGTGGAAAGTGATGCTTGACTTCCTGCGGGATATCTTTTCTGCGCTCTCCCACGCTGCCGGTGACAGCGCCGACAAGGAAGAGCCCGCCCCTGCACCAATCGTGCCCACTGTGGACACCGTGACCGGGTGGGCGGGTGAACCGCCTTACCGGTACATTGACGTGAGCCGTTGGCAGGGAAAAATCAAAATGGAGGGCTGGGCGCAGGTAAAAGCGGCAGGCTACAAAGGCGTGATGCTGCGGGCCGTAGGGAGCCGCAACGGTGTGCTCTACATCGATCACACCTTCGAGGACAACTATGCCAACGCAAAAGCAGCAGGGCTGGACGTGGGCGTGTACTACTACACCAACGCCACCAGTGAGGAGCTGGCAGACCGGGAGCTTGCCGTGCTGCGGAAGGCCCTGGTCGGGAAAGAGATGACCATGCCGGTGGCAGTGGATCTGGAATCGCCGATTCTTGCCGGGATGCCCTATGGAGACCTGTCAAATCTGGCGGCCTATCATCTTGAGCAGATCGAGAAGATGGGGTTCTACGCCCAGCTCTACACCTACACGAGCTACGCCACCGTCCATCTGGACATGACAAGGCTTGCCGGGCGGTGGGATGTATGGTTGGCTGACTACACGGGTAAGGCCCCGAAAGTTAGTTTTAAGTACAATGCCCACCAGCACACCAGCAAGGGCCGCGTGCCGGGCATCTCCGGCAACGTAGACCTCAACGTGACCACCCTCAACTACCCGAAAATCATCCGCAAGAAGGGTCTGACCCGTCTCCGGGAGGGCAAATGACCGAAAAAGAAGCTTTGCTATGGGTGCTGGGCATCCTGGGCAGCCTGTGCGCTGCGGCCATCACCATCGACAAGGTGCTGGAAATCATCCACAAGTACATCAAAAAAGCACAGGCCCCCGACGATGCGCAGAACAAGCGGATGGATGAGATGGACAAGCGCATCGGCACCTTAGAGCAGGGCCAGCTTCAGCACACACAAGCCCTTGCCCGAGACCTGCGCCGCTTTGAAGAAATTGACGAGGTGAGCCGTCTGACCCTCGACGGGGTGCGCAACCTTCTGGATGCGCAGCTGTCCGGCAACAATCGCGAGGGGATGCAGAAGAGCCGCACCGACATCGACAACTATCTTTTGAAAGGAGTCACCAATCATGGAAGCGATTTGTAACCTTTTGACCGCACTTCCTTCCCCTGTGGCCCTCGTGCTCATGCTGGGCGGCTTTGTGTTCTACGCTCTGGGCTGCATCCGGCTGGGCTATGGTGCCGCTGTCAAGGGCACTGTGCTTGACCTGATCGAGCAGGCAGAGCACGAAATTCAGGGCACCAAGAGAGGCGCAGAACGCAAGGCATGGGTGGCGCAGATGCTCCGCATGGCCCTCAACGCCAGCAAGTGGGGCAAATTCATCTCGTGGGCCATCACCGATGAGACCATCGGCACCATTATCCAGTTTTTCTTTGACCGCATGAAAGCGGCGCTGGAAAAGGAGTAAGGAGACAAAAAATGTTTCATTACCACTACATCAAAGTCATTGCTGATTCCGAAAACATGAGCACGAAAGAAATCACTTCTGTTCTGCAAAAATACTTTGCAAAACAGAACGATGGCTTTTACCTCGAAATCGACTTGGATGACCATGCCGCTGATTTCGATGGCAGCGGAAAATGGCTCAAGCGGTTTGAAGGAAATATTTTGTGGCTAAATGGCGAATACGTTGCGCTCAGCGGTGTGCAACAAAACAACCCGGACGATAGCGTTATCGTCAAAATTTCCGCAATTCGTTATCTCATTGTTCACAATAAGGAGTAATATCATGGCAAGCACTACATACGAGCATTTTGCTGACACCAACAAAATGTTCGCCGCACAAGAGCAATTTCGTGAAATCACGAAAATGGTTGAGTTATGCAAAATCTGCGTATTCGATTTGAAATATTGGTTAAAATCGGCCATTTTCACGAATGAGTTCAACTTTTCAAGCCCGAAAAGTTCAATTCATCACCATTTTGTCGTCATTGGCAATATGGTGCGCAACGCCGGACAGTTGCCGCAGCCTTTTTGGCTCGGTGCTGCCTGTGGCGGCGGCTCGTGTAGTGCTGCCCCCTGCGCTGCAAGGACTTGACCGACAGCAGATGACCGCCGCCATCAAAAACGCACCACTTGGGAGGGTAGACCGTAAGATAGCCTTACTGCGGTACGTTGAGCGGCTCTCGCTGCCTGACATTGCAGCACAGACACATTACAGCCGGACGGCGATAGGTTATCGGCTGAAAGGCATTGAAAAAATGCTGGATGTGTGATACGATAATCTCAATTGGGTGCGATTTTCTCACGAAACGCATTGAAGCGGCAGGCTTTCAGGTCTGCCGCTTTTCTTTTTGCACGATTTGTGGTATAATTATCTCAACAAATCCTCCCGGCCTCTCGAAGAAGCACAACAGGGTGGATATTTGAAAAGGCTATGTAGCTCAGTTGGTAGAGCAGGGCGCGACCCGCCTATTGTCGCTGGTTCAAGTCCAGCCATAGCAAGCCCGAAAATGCTTGGACGGTTTTGAATAGTGCGCATACGTCAAAATTGCGATAGCAGAAGTAGGCATTTTTAGTTGATACAGTCTCCCGCCCGCCTACTAACAGTGCGTACCATGCGGGAGACGATTTTATATTATGAGGAAAAATATATGTGTGAATATTGTGGGATAAAACCTGCGTTTAAAAATAACATTTCGGGCCATTGCGTGTATGATAAAGAAGGAAGTCAAAGAGTTCTCGCTCACGGTGGAATGCACAGTGACCTTGTTATGGGGGTGGATGAAAACGGTGCTGTTTTTATAGAATCAGATGAGGGCGAAAACAACTTATGGTATCCATATTTTTGCCCAATTTGTGGGCGTAATCTGAAAAAATGAATAACCGTCCACTTAAAATATCTCGATTGAAAGGATCCGGCCTTTGTAGAGAGCGGCATTGCCTGTGGGCGGTTCCGCTCTTGATTTTTTGTCTTATTTGCACTAGTTTTGTTGAAACTCTTGTCTTGCAAGTCAAAACGTGATATTTTATTTTCGCTTCCAATGTGAAGCCCTTAACAGTTAAGCGCTCATGCGGATTTTTCCGTGTGGGCGCTTTTCTTTTTGCATAAAATAATCAAGCTTTAATCAAGGTCTAAGCAAGCTATTTTTTGTCCTTCGTTGTGCGTTCGTTGTCCTTCGATTTTTGCTGATGCGGTACACTGGGAGCACAAGGAGGGATGTATTATGAGCTATTATCCAGCACCCGGAGTGCCCTACGTTCCGCAGCAACCTGTCAATCCTTACGGCAGCATGGGCACGGTAGGTCTTTCCACTCCCCTGCCGAACACGCAGATGCAGCAGGCACAACCGCAGCGTCCGCAGCCGATGAATGGGCAGCAGCCTGTTCAGCAGTCGGCACAAGATGGCGGCTGGCTGCTTGGTAGACCTGTTTCCAGCAGGGAAGAATTTCTGGCGATACCGTCAGACCTGTACGGCAGACCGGTTTACTGCCCAGACTTGCGCAGCGGCGTGATCTACTGCAAGCGTCTCAATCCGGACACCTGCGAATCCTATGTGCAGGAGTTTTACAGCCCGGAAGCATGGCGGCAGATGCAGGCACAGCAGACCGCTGCACCGACACAGCAGTATGTGCCTATTGAGCAGTACAACGCCCTTGTGCATCGGTTGGATGAGCTTGAAAAATGGCAGAAGAGCTTCTCTAAGCCCGCTGCCGCAGCGAAGAAAGGAGAATAATCGATGCCCTCTCCGTTTGATATGATTACTCACAGCCCTATCATGCAGCTTGCAAATCTGGCTCGTGCCGGGCAAAACCCGATGGGGCTTATCCAGCAGTTGGGTGGGCAGAGTGCCCCCATCATGCAGGGGCTGAACCTGATTCAGGGCAAAAACGAAGCACAGCTCCGAACGATGGCGCAGAACTTAGCCAAAGAGCGCGGCATCGACCTGAACCAGCTGGCAAGCGTCCTGAATCTGACGTTGCCCCGATAACGCATCCCTCTAAGCGAAACGCTTCTCAGTTTTGCGGACTTGACAAAAACCGCTTTTGTTTGGCTTCGCCTACCGCATACGGCGGTGGGATAGCATAACGCAAAACTGAAAGGAGTTTTGTTATGGACGATTTTGCAACTGGCTATCTGGCTGGGCAGGACGGCGGCAATAACAACGGCGGATTCTTCGGCAACGAGGGTCTGTGGGCTGTCATCATCCTCGCTATCATCTTCGGCTGGGGCACGAACGGCTATGGTCGGAACGGTGGCGACAACGGCATGAACAGTTACATTCCCTATCTGGTCGGCACTGGCGCAACCGGGCAGGGTGGTGCAGACACCCGCGCGGCTCTGTCTGAGGGCTTCTATCAGCAGGATACCTCCCGTTCTCTGGCGGGGATTCAGAGCGGTATCTGCTCTCTGGGCTATGACCAACTGGCGCAGATCAATGGCATCAATGCCAACATCGCAAACGGCTTTGCTGGCGTGAACAGCGCCATCTGTCAGCTTGGCTACCAGAACGCACAGCTCGTAAACGGACTGGAACGTAGCGTGTCCAACGGCGACAACGCCATCAATCTTGCCATCATGCAGGAGGGCAACGCACGGCAGGCTGGTCAGACCGCACTTGCCACGCAGCTGGCATCTTGCTGCTGCGAGAACAAGCAGCTGATCGGCGACCTGAAGTACACCATCGCAACGGAGGACTGCGCTACCCGTCAGGCCATCGCAGACAATGCCCGCGCCATCGTGGACAACTGCAACGCCAACTTCCGCAGCATGATGGACTACTTCACGCAGGACAAGATTGCCACTCTGACCGCTGAGAACCAGAGCCTGAAGTTCGCCGCTTCTCAGGATCGGCAGAATGCGCTTCTGACGACTGCGATGAACGCCCAGACCGATACCATCCTGAACCGGGTTAATCCTCGTCCGATTCCCGCTTATCAGGTGGCAAACCCCAACGTGGGCGTGAACTGCTGCGGCTGCTGCTAACCAACACATTCCCCGATAACACCGGGTGAACCATCGGGGCAGGGGTAAGACACCTCTGCCCCTGATTTTTTAGGAGGAAAAAATTATGGCTTGCAAAACAAGCTGCAAACTCTGCCCGCACTTGGTCATCAGTCAGGCGGTCACGTTCGCCAATGATACGTTGACCATCAATATCCCTGCTGGTGCATACCAGAACGGAGAGAAGTATTGTATCGTAGTTGCCCAGAGCATCCCGGACACGACCACCATTAATGCTCCTGTTGTCATCACCATTGGCGCAGGCACTACCGCATACCCTCTGACCGACTGCAACTGCGCTCAGGCAACCGCTGAGAGCATCCACACTCGCACTCGCTACGCTACCCGTGTGGCAACGTCTGCGACCGGCACGGCCACATTCAAGTATCTTGGCTGCTTCTGCCGTTCCCACGCCGGTGCGCCCGCGTCCATTTCTTGAGGAGGTATAGATTATGGGCAAGACTAATTTTCGCCGCATGATGATGCTTCGCGACCACGACAAAAACCGTGAGCCGGAGCGCGACCGCCTTGAGGAAGAGCGTGACCGCAGGGAGCGTGAGATGGAACGCCGTCTGCGTAAGCTTGAAGGTGGCAACGACCGCTATCCCTATTATCCGCAGGAAGAGAACCGCTACATCGACCCCTACCCTATCCCCCGCTACCCTGACGTAGAGAATGGGCGCAGAATGCCGCAAATCGGCTTTTCGCAGAACGGCGACTGGGACAAGCGTTCTGGGCAGTATGAACGTGGCGGTGCAGACAGCCGCTCCATCAAGATGCCACGCCAGCATCTCACCCATGATGAAGCGGAAGAATGGTGCGACAGCATGGTGAATGCTGACGGCACGAAAGGCTGTCACTGGACGCTGGAACAGACACAGGATGTTGCGAAACAGCGCAATATCACCTGTGACCCGAACGATTTCTGGGCTGTCATGAACATGATGTACTCGGATTATTGTCAGGTTGCAAAGCGCCAGTCCGTTGACACTCCGGGCTTCTACGCTGACATGGCAAAGGCGTTCCTTGAGGACAGCGATGCTGTGGACGGAAAAGCGTATGCTTACCGGGAATACATCACAGAGAAGTAAAACAAACCCCTGCGTGGTCGGTAAAAAACTACGCAGGGGTTCTTTACGTTCATTTGATTGTTTTTATTCCTCTGTCTTTCATGTACTCAGCAAATTCAGAGGCGTTCATGTGTCTAAAAAGGAAATCCGCAGTGTACTTGCTTTCATCGTCCGCAACCCAATATCGATTTTCTTCAATCATAGAAAGTTCATGCACCACGTACCAAGGCGTGAGCTTTGAATCTAATCCATTGGAAAGAAACCTCACCTTAAACCAGTGCGGGTTTATATGCCAAAAAATCCTGTCAACAAGATTGACATTTTTGAAGTCGGCATAGAACAAATCTTTGAACCAGCCTAGTTTCGTTCCTTTGCTTTCAAAAACATCCCTAACATTATTGAGATAAAAACTTCTGGTTTCTTTGCAGTGGCTCGGAAGATAATGAAACATTTTGTCTCTGGTATGAAAAACCACCTTGCCCTCATCCTCACTACATATTCCATACAAACACCACTCCGATTCGTGATGACCTAACACTTTTTGTTCCATTCTGTTCCTCCTACGCCCCTGTGCGGTCGTTGCGGCTACACAGGGGTTTATTGTTATCTCCAAATCATAAAGCACTTATTGTCTACGCAATCTTGAAGGATTTCTTTGAAGTCTTTGAACTTTGCGGGATTTTCTCTACCAGCATATCCGTAAATAATGCTATCGTCATAATCGCCTATGACTTTCAAAATTTCCTTGCAAGCACCGTACCGAATTTTCCCGTCACAGTCTGATTGATAAAGAAAATCTGCAATTTTGATTGGAAGTTCCTTGTCTTCAACCAATCGCTCCGTTTCGTCATCGTACGATTCAAGAGCGTGTTCTTTTTCGGGAGATGGCATATCGAAAATGCCATCAAGCTTTTTATAGTGTTCTCCGACTTCCGAACCAACAAGTTCTGCAACTTTCGTTCTCAACTTGAAAAAGCCGAAATAGCCCACATCCATTTCACGCCCAGTCTTTTTGCATTTGATAGTTACACCCATGTAATTCCTCCTTTATCTCCGATTTTCTGCATGGTGCTTTTAAGATTTGGCACATCTGCTTCCGGCGTTTTACGTTTGATGCCAATAATCGCTTGCGTGATTCCCGCTTTATTTAACTGATTTACAGACTTACGGAATACAAAATCAATGTTCATATTTGCCTTGATTGTTCCGTCATCTTCAAGATAGCAATTTGGAATCCACACGTTTTGATTGCTCCCATTGATTTTGAAACGCTTTGCTTTGTAGCAACCGTAGTCCTCTCTTACAATCAGCTCAACGGGAATACCCTTGTAATACTGCGTGCCGGTATTGTACTTTTCAGCAAGTTTCGCCTTTCTCTTGGCTACCTCTGCGTTGATTCTGGCTTGTTCCTCTTTGCTTCTGCACTTGTGTGGTTTGTATGTGCGCATAATCTTTTCCTCATTCCCAAAGTGTTGATTTTGACCTCATGTCAAACAAATCTTGCGGAGTGATTATAAGGCTCTTGTCGAGTTCTACCACACTGACAATGGAAAACTTGCCGGGAACTTCTCGCTCAATTCTTGCTTTTGCTTCCTCTTTGCTGTTCGCAAACAAGACGAACGGTGCTTGGAAGTGCCTGCACTTTTCGTAATCATCGTACTGGATTTTGACCCAATAAAAATTTTTCATATATCGCTCCTTTGTCATCTTAATATTTTACAGGCGGTTCAGGTAACGGCATCCAGTATGTAACATTGTGAGGTTTTCCGTTTTTATCCCGCCACTCACCAAAATCATGTTCATATCCGACAATCTCAACGTCAAACTCGTCTTGGATAAATCCAATAACATACGGATTGTATTCGTCTGGCATCTCGTTTTTCACGTTTATCCACTGCCCGATTTTAGGGGCGTTTGAAATGTCATACGAACAGTATCCAATACATTGAACTGCTCCTAACTCATCCACAAAATTCCTGTTTCCAATCTTCGTGACGCAAACATCATGAACCCTCTGCCATCCACTCTTGTAATCGGAATATTCGTCTTGTGAAATTACGATATTTTCTGGGTTCAATTCTTTTCTCCCACAGGTTAGGTTCCATTCATTTGCAATTCTCTGCTTCATTTCGTATTCATTGGCAAACACTCTTGTTTCCTTTAGAGCGTTTTTCAAAGAACCACGATGAGGTCTATAAGCAATCATAGGACAACCCTCCATACAACTTGGCGTTTATCTTTCAATCAATTCCTTGATATACAGCGTTTCAAATTTTGTTAAATGAGGATACTCGTTTCGAGCCATCTTTTCTGCTTGCTCTTCAACACTTAGAATACTTTCAAAATCATCATTTGCACTAATGGTGTAGCACATACACTCATGGTCGTGCTTATCATTCCAACCTTCAAAAAGAGCAACAAACTTTTTCATTATGCGTTTTCTCCTTAAATCTTAGTTTTTATCGTTTTGCTTAATTTCTTCTTCAACCACAATGTACGGAATGTTCTCCAAAGATGCTCTAAGTAACGCAATCACCGCTCTGCCGGATTTTCCGTCTGCCAATTTTGATACATCTTTTAGCTTTTTTAAGACGTCTGATCGCTTCACATACTTACCCATTATGATTTTCCTTAAAACTTATCATTTCAAATAATGTGCCGGAGCATCTTTCATAAGAAGTAAAACAATCTGCTTGTATCGTTTATGCGCTTCTTCTGTAATGGCGTATTCCAACACTCTCACATCAGAAAACTGTAGGTTTTCTGCAAGAATTTTGAGCGTTGAAGTTGGCTCCAACACTCCATTTCCATTCTTGAACTCGTAAACACTTTTGCACAACGCAACCAAATCATTGTCACTAACATGAGTGATATAGTTGTTCATTTCTCCGTAAGTCATAACATTCTCCTAGAACTCAGCTTTTATCAGACGACGCGACGTTTTTCCTCATTGAATTCAAGCACCATCTTCTTGTACTCCGCATAGCAATTTGGGCACAGGTCGCCTGTATCTTTCCTCCACCCCCATCCATGAAGCAGAGCTCTATTTGTGTCGTCTATATGAACAGTGAACCCACAACGGTCACATTCTGTTTTCATATATCTACCATTCGCTTTTTTCATTACGAACCCTCCTAAATCTTAGCTTTTATCGTCAATCCTCCAAGAAATCTTCCAATTCAATCTTTCCCTCTGCCGCCGCAACCGCCAGAGCGTACACGAACTGCCCAATCGTCATACCGTGTCGCCTAGCTTCACGGTTGATGTACTTGCGTTCTTCCTCGCTCATAAGGATGGTAATGCGCTTGGAACGCTTGCCATCGCCGCTTGCAACGCCCTGATGCGATTCCGGCATCGGGATTTTTTTCTTTGTCAAGCCAGCTTCGGCTAGCGCGCCGGAAACATCGCCTTGCTCGATAAGACGTTGAACTTCCTTCGCCTGTTTCAGCTTCTTTGGCTTACTTTCGCTTACTATGGCATTGCTCGGCTGTGTTTTGCTGTCTTTGGCTTGCTTCGGCTTAATACTACTTAATTGTGCTTCATTAGGCTGCGCATGGCTGTCTGTGGCATCACTTGGCTTAATCTGCGCTTGTTCGGCTTCGTTCGGCTTTGTTTGGCTTACTTCTTCTTCCTTTGGCTCACTTCGGCTTAATGTCTGTTCCGAAAAAATAGGCTGAAAATCGAACCCGCCAAGCAAGCCTGTGGATTTTTTGCTGGTTGATTTCATTCTTCTGTACCGTCCTTACAATACTTTTCATCAACAAACCGGCCTTCTTCATCTATAAAAAATTCATTTTCCTCCCATCTTGCATCACAATTTTCATAATCTTCGCAAGATGCGACAGAACAGCCGATTCCTCCGCATTCTGTTTTCTTAAATTTTGTTGAAATCTTACCGTTTTTCCTTATTTTGTAATCTAAAGAATACTGGCACAAAACACTTACCACAATGTCTTTTCCACACAACGGACATGACTTTATAATTCTACTCATTTTGTATCCACCTCTACAATCATCTGCGCCAACGCCTTGAAATCCTCTGCGCTTGTACTCTTTGCCGTGTCACCACTAAACAGGCTGTGCCGCTCTGCCTGTGCCTTACGGACGCCCATAGACGGTCTAATCTTCACGTTCAGCAGCGTTGTGCCCATGCTCTGTGCAATCACAGGAAGCTGCTCCACAACCTCTTTGGACAGGTTCTCTCTGCTTTTGTACTGGTTCAAAAGCAGACCTTCAATCTTCAATGTCGGATTGAAATATCTGCGAACATCGCCGATGGTCTGCGAAAGCTGGCTCAAACCAGCCAGTGCGTATCGGTCTGCTGTGATGGGAACGATGATGCTGTTGGCTGCGATCAGTGCGTTCACAAGCGCAAGACCAAGCTGCGGTGGAGTGTCCAACACAATGTAATCATACTGCTCAGATACGCTTTCAAGGGCTTCTCGTAGCCGAAAGTTCTTGCCCATGTCTCGGACAAGCTGCTCGTCAATGTCCTTCAATGCGTTATCAGACGGCAGAATGTCACCAGCTTCACAGTGCTGAATTCCTTCCTCTACTGTTCCTTGTCGGGTCATCACGTCAAACAGGGTGCATACGTCCTCTGTCTGTGCGCCGTAGGTGTCCGTTGCGTTGCACTGGGCATCGCAGTCCACCAGCAGGACTTTCTTGCCAAGCAACTGCAACGCACCAGCCAGACAGGTGCTTGTAGTAGTCTTTCCTGTGCCGCCCTTCTGGTTGGCGACAGCTATGATTTTTGCCATTTTATCACTCTTTCTTTATTCTTTCGGTGGTTTTGGTAAAGGCATCCAATGAGTTACGTCTTCAAGGACTTCTCTATCCCCCCATTCATCGAGAGAATCTGTTTTCCATTGCCTTTTTCCGAATCTGTCTTCGGTTAAATACCCAACATCAACGTACCCTTCCGTAAAAACAATTACGTTTTCCAATTCTTCTGGCAACTGATTCTTTACGCTTATCCAAGCTGGATAGCTGTCTGGCACTTCAAAGCTATCTGCGTCAATAGAATCAAGACAAGTCCCAATTCCACAAAGATACTCGCTGTCATTCGGACGATGAAGTACTTCCACTTCGTTGTAATGGTTTTGCAGATAATCTCTTAGCTTGTCTGCATCAATCAGTCTCATACCTTCTCCTTTCTGCATCATCTGCTCAATGTGCTGTATCTGACTACTTTTGCAATGCGTCAATCTCATAGAAAGCCGGAAGATACTCTTCAATCGCGCCGTCTTTCTTCAAGCTACCAATCAGATACCGCTTCGGGTGGTCAGGCCAAGGGTCACGGTTGATTGAAAGAATATCCGCACACGCAGCCTTTACGATGTCATAGACCGCATCTCTCCGCTTTGGCAGCTTGATAGATGGGTGCTCTTCCATCATCTTTACTTCGACAACCTTTGCAACCTCGATGCACTCTTGAACGGATAGAGCATCACACACAGACCAGTCGTACCCTTCGTATCCGCTTGTGCGTGGTTTTCTGGCGGCTTTTTTGATTTCCGGCTTGGAATTAGCCGTCTCACAATCAACCTCGCTAGAATCGGCATCTATGACGGGCTGCTTGGATTTGTACCCAAATCGGAACTCAACTGCTACTACCTTTCGCCCTGTGCAAATCTTTTCAAAGTCAACGACAATGTCTGAAACATTGCTGATCTCTTCCACTGCTGGTTCAAGAACTCTGCGGCGTAAAGCTCGGAAGTCGTCATAACTTGCATCGTTTGCCCCCAAGTGGTCACGCAGCTGCTTCAAACCAATCTTGTTCGATGTTAGAGAGCGATTCATCCAATCTCGAATCATGCTGTACATCAGAATAGATGCTTGCTGCTTCATCCCAATCGTATAGCGCAGACGATATTTGACGTAGCCGCTTCTTGCAATATCGAAGAACACAGGCCGTAAGTCAGGATTGCAGTTGATTGAAACATCGTAGGACAAGGATTCCCGATTGAACTTAACCTCTGCCTTTGTGAACAGTGGATACATCACATATTCCGTTCCATCTGCGTTCAGCGGCACTGAAACCACGTTGCCCAAGAAGTGCTTGACCTGTGACTTCAAGTTCTTTGAATTGAGCTTCAAATCCAGCAGCTTGCAATATTCAGCCAGCGTAAACGACACGTTGGAGCTTTCCGGGTCTCTCGGATTGATACGGCTCAGATAGACCTCAAGCAGCCGAAGCTCGCCTGCTGTGTAGTCCGTAAACTTCGCCCAAACCAATGCCTTGCTCTTTTCGACAAGGTTGTTTCCTGTCAATTCTGGCATTGCATCACCTCATTTCTTCCACCCTATTATACCACTGTATCGTGTACACGTCAATGATTCTGTACACAATTATTTTTCAACAATCGACTTCCACATTCTGTACACGATACTCCACTTTTTGTACACGATACCCTCCACTTCTTGTACACGTTCCTCCACTTTATGTACACAATGCTCCACTTTTTGTACACGTTCTTACTATATATATAAACAAGAGATAAACAAGAGATAAATAATCATCATCAAATAGTGACGACGATACATTTTCAACAATTTCTTCTCTTCAACGGGCAGATTGTGGAAAACGACAACTTTTTTGCTGAATAAAGCGTATCCATCAAGCCCTATAACCTACCTGACGGTTCTATCGTGTACAGGAAATGGAGTGTAATCACACCAATGGGGGACGAATTGACAAGTCACGCTTTGATGAACGAAAATTTCACGCAAACTCGTTAATTGCATCTGCGAAAATCTGCCATTTACAAGCCTATGGGGGACAAAATGACAACCAAAAGCCATATTTATAACAGGGCTATTGTGTACAAAATGTGGAGCGTGTCCCCCTATATCCAACAAAAACTACGATAATTCGACAATCAGCCAGTTATATTATTGGGATTAACGGTATAGGAATCGTTGGATTTCATGGCTGCTTCCGTTCCTGCGTCCTGCGCCTGATATAGAATCTCCATCTTTGGGGCAGTTCCGTTCGGGTCTGGGTCTGTTCCGGTAGCCTGCGCCATCTCATAGTTGCCGGACACCATCCGGCAGACAGCGACCCTGTCCTTCAAAGGCGTGTGGAGGTTTGCCAGGATCTCCGTCAACACGCCGATGTGGTCTGAACCGTGATCTCCGTACCTGATGTACAGCAAGGCATCTATCTCATAGGAAGAACATTCCATCATAGCATCTATGAGAATCTGCCGTTTCTCCATGTCGGAAAGGTCATCTTCCAGGTGTTCCAGCAGCCCCGGATGAATACAAGCGTCTATGTATCGAGCCACCGATACGCCGCAGCAGGTGAACCAGCGCATAGCCATCGGCAGGGAGATGGCTGCCAGACCTTGCTCCCAAGTTGCTATCGTGCCACGATTCACGCCCATTTTTGCCGCTAACTTCTGCTGGCTCAAGCCGGAACGCATTCGAGCTATCTCCAATGCTTTGGCTGTTCTTACCAAATATTCATCCATAAATTCTCACCCTTTCAACAAAATCCA
>ULVM01044024.1_pt1 | contig 22445 bp, 17 predicted proteins | sample 1959451 | NCBI WGS metagenome assembly ULVM01 (sample SAMEA4835786, study PRJEB28245) | human gut metagenome | biome: gut microbiome; material: fecal sample | place: Denmark | collected 2008
TTGAGATAGCTTGCAAGTATCGTATCCTGCGTATGGCGGACGAGGATATAATCCTTTGTTTCTGCGAATTGCATCACGCACTCCGGCATACCGCCAACCACAAGATACTGGCGGTAAAGCTGCATTGCGGCGTCGTGCAAGGCAACGGGAAGCGGCGTATCGGTTTGAAAGCACTTTTTAATCTGCTCTACCAAATCGCCCTCGCCGAGTGCCAACATAAATTCCTCCATATCCATAGGATAAAGCGTTTTCATATCGACCTTTCCTACGGGGAAAGAGAATTTCGCCCTGTTGACCGCAACGCTGAGTAAACTGCCTGCGACGATGATGTGATAATCCGGAGCGTCCTCACAAAAGTATTTGAGCGAAGTCAACGCCCTCCCGCAAAGCTGCACCTCGTCAAAGACTATCAGCGTTTTTTCCTTTACGATGGTCTGACCTGCGATATGGGACAAAATCGGTATCAGATAATCGGGGCTGATGTTTTCCTCAAAGGTTTCGTTCAGCTTTGGATTGGTTTCAAAGTTGAAGTATGCCACATTTTCATAGTGGGTGCGCCCGAACTCCAAAACGGAATAGGTCTTTCCAACCTGTCTTGCGCCCTGTAAAATAAGGGGCTTGCGGTGCTCGCTTTCTTTCCACGCTTCTAAGAAGCCCATAATCTTTCTATACATAAGCAGTCCTCCTTAAAGGTACTGACCATAGTATAGCAGATATTCGTGTAAAAACCAACAATGTGAAGCGAGATATTCGCAAAAAATGACACGAATATTTTTGCAAATCTAACATTATTCGACGCGAGACGCGTTTTCTACATAGCTCAGGCACGGCCAGCACTTCCATCCTCACGAGCTTCACGCAGAGCCGCGCCCCATTGCTCCGACGGCAGTGCCAAGGCCAGCAGCGTCCCGCACCTGAGGGGTCATGCTGGTCACAAAGTGCTCATACCCTCCGTTTGCTGGAAGTGTTATTAAGCGCGAGGCGGCTGCGAATGAGCGGCAGGACGAATATGAGGCGTATGTCTGCGGCGGGAAGGACTCCGCCGCAGACGCTTTTTATGAGACCGCCTGCGAGTAAAGCACAAGCCGGTGATCCGCGCAGTCGCGCAGATCACCGGCCCTTCAGCTTTCGTAGGTTGTGTCGGTCAGGCACGGGAGCGGAAGATGCTTACCGCGTGCCTGAGAGGTATCTCACAGGTCTGCCTCTGCCAAATACCGTTTCAGCAGGAAAGTGCAGAAATAGGGAAATGTGTAGATGTTATCGCTGAAGCCGATATTGCCGCCGGTGAGCTTGATGCCGCAGTGGATGTCGTCATACTTCTCACTGGCAATCAGTGTACGAATGGATTTTGCAGTGCCGTTTTTCGCCTTGACCTCAATCGAAGCCACAAAAAATGAACGAGTTTTTCAAGCGTTATCACATTTTATGAGCGAGTTTTGCTCATATCTGCACGAAAACCGCGCAGATGTGTTGCGGCATCAGTTTTTCAGGCAACCGATAGGGACGACACACACGCCATCCGGACGGCGATAGGCAAAATCGCCGGTTCCGGTCAAGACCATCAGGAAGGCGGGCGCGTTCATTTTATCGGTATCAATTTTTTCAGCCATCGCTTTCAGGCTTTTCGCGCCCTCCTCAATGAGCCTGTCGCCGCCGAGCTTAATTTCAACGAGCCCGTATTTCCCGTTTCTCAAATGAATAACGGCGTCGCATTCCTGTCCGTCTTTATCTCTGTAGTGGTAAACCTCTCCGTTCAGAGCATCGGCAAAAACGCGAAGATCTCTGATACAAAGTGTTTCAAAGAGGAAGCCGAATGTCTTCAGGTCATTGATCAAATCGTTCGGGCCGATGCCTAGAGCGGCAGCAGCAATAGACGGATCAACATAGTACCGGGTATCTGATGAGCGAATCGCAGTCTTGGAGCGTAGATTGGGGTTCCATGCAGGCATAAGCATGGAGGCGGCGGTGGAAACGGCGGACAGCATGAAAGCCCGGGGCTACGGTACCAAGCGGCGTACCACCTTCCACCTGTTCCGTTTCGATGGCCGGGACGCCCGGACGCTGGGCCTCATTCTGGCAGTGGCAGGCATCTGCATTACCGCCCGCGCCTTCGGTCACGGGTATATGGAGTTCTATCCCGCCATGACGCCGGTGCTGCTGGGCAGTGCCAGCTATACCATGTTTGTCTTTTACGCTGTGCTGATGTTCCTGCCCGGTATCCTTGAAACAAAGGAGGCCATTAGATGGCACTCTTACGGTTTGAACACCTGAGCTTCTCCTACCCGCTGGCTGACATGCGGGCACTGGACGACGTCTCATTGGAGATACATAAGGGGGAGTATGTGGTGCTGTGCGGCTCCTCCGGCTGCGGCAAGACCACACTGCTGCGCCATGCCAAGCCCGGCCTGCTGCCTGTGGGGGCAAGAGCCGGCGAGACCTTTTATAAGGACGCGCCCCTTTCCCAACTGCCGGAGCTGACCGCTGCGGCGGAGATCGGCTTCGTACAGCAGAACCCGGATAACCAGATCGTCACCGATTTCGTATGGCACGAGCTGGCCTTCGGCCTTGAGAATATGGCGCTGAGCGTGCCGGTGATCCGCCGCCGTGTGGCGGAGATGGCCGCTTTCTTCGGCATGGAGCCGTGGTTCCGTGCCAAGACCACGGAGCTGTCCGGCGGGCAGAAGCAGCTGATGAATCTGGCCTCGGCACTGGCCATGGAGCCGAAGCTGCTGATTTTGGACGAGCCCACCTCCATGCTGGACCCACTGGCTGCCCGGAATCTGCTGGCGACCGTACAGCGGATCAACCGTGAGCTGGGCGTTGCCATCCTTATGACAGAGCATCGGCTGGACGAGGTATTCCCCGCCGCTGACCGTGTGGTGACCATGGATAAGGGCCGTATCCTTTCGGACGGCGCACCGGCTGAGATCGCGCGGCAGCTATCCGGCAGCGCGGAAAAGAGCCGTATCTATTTCGGACTTCCCGCCGCCGTCCGTATTTTCAGCGAATTGGAGCAAACGGAGGATCTGCCCCTGACGGTACGGGACGGCCGCCGCCGCTTGGAGCAGCTGCTGCCCATCGCGGCGGAGGCTTCCGCGCCTGAAACCGCAAAGACTGAGAAGGAAGCAAAGCACCTCGCCGTTTTAGAGGGCAAGGAGCTTTGGTTCCGCTATACCGAAAAGGGCAAGGATGTCCTGCGGGGCACAGATGTAACGCTTCATCAGGGGGAGCTGCTATGCCTGCTGGGCGGCAACGGTGCAGGCAAAACCACGCTGATGCAGGCACTGGCCGGCTTTCGGAAGCCCTATCGGGGCAAGGTGAAGCTGGCAAAGGGTCAGCGGCTGTGTATGCTGCCCCAGAACGCCCGGTCGCTGTTTGTGGCCGACACGGTGGAGAAGGAGCTGCTGGACAGTGCCGAACAGGACAAAGCTAAGGCCGTGCAGATGGCGGAGAGGCTGGAGCTGACGCCTTTGCTGGCGCGGCATCCCTACGACCTGTCCGGTGGCGAGATCCAGCGTCTGGCGGTGGGCAAGCTGCTGTTGCGGGAGGCCACGGTGCTGCTGCTGGACGAGCCCACCAAGGGGCTGGACGCCTATGCCAAGGCGGAGCTGGCGCAACTGCTGCTGGCACTGTGCCGGGAGGGCGCGTCTATTCTGGTGGTGACCCACGATGTGGAATTCGCCGCCCGGTACGCCACAGGCTGCGCCTTGATGTTTGACGGACTGCTGCTGTCCGAGGGCGAGCCACATGCCTTCTTCGCGGGCAACCGCTTCTATACCACCGACGCCAACCGCATCGCGGCGGAGCACTTCCCCATGGACATTACCTGCGAGGAGGTGATCGCGTCGTGTCGAAGCTCTTTGTCAGCAAAAGAACCAGAGCCGCCGCGTGGGTGATCCTTCTGGTGCTGCCCGCCCTGATGGTGGCCTTCGGCTATTACCACAGCCACCGTCCGGCGGTCAATCCGATGGGTTCCCGCACTTTCTGGGACTACATCATATTAAACTCGGATATTCTGCTGGGCCTGCTGTTCCTGCTGGCGTCCGCCATCCCCTTCATACTGGTATTCGATAAGAAGAAGCCCCAGGCCCGTGAGCTGGTGCCTATCGCGGTGATGGCGGCCATTGGCGTTGTGGGCCGCACGGTGTTTGAGATCATCCCGCTGCCCAACTTCAAGCCCTGCTCCGCCATCATTATCATCACGGCGGTGGCCTTCGGGCCGGAGGCGGGCTTTCTTACCGGCGCACTGACCGCCTTTGTCAGCAACTTCATTTTCGGACAGGGGCCGTGGACGCCATGGCAGATGTTCACATGGGGACTGGTGGGCTTTCTGGCGGGTATTCTGCAAAATGCCGGTGTGTTTGCGGAAAAGAACCGCCCTCACTTCACGGCGAAGCTGTGGGACAGGCTGTGTCCGGCGAATACGAACCGGGGCGATCTGCTGCATTTCGTGCGGCAGCTTACCGACCACGCGCCCCTGCGGCTGTGCCTTTATGGTTTCCTGTCCGGCTTTCTGTACGGCTGGATCATGAACCTGTATTTCATCATCGGGTATGTAAGCCCCCTTACATGGCAGACGATAGGCGCGGCCTATCTATCCAGCTTTTTCTTCGATTTCTGTCACGGGCTGTGTACGTTTCTGGTGCTGTGGGCACTGGGCGACCCGTGGGTGCGGAAGCTGGAGCGCATCAAGATCAAATTCGGCCTGACGGCGGAGGAGCGGAACTATGTGCTGCCGCCCTCCACATTTGAGATAGCGAGAGAGAACTATGAGTGAACGAAAAACGATCATCAGGACGGTGGGGCTGAAGAAGCACTACACCGTCGGCGGCAACACGGTTCGTGCGCTGGATGGCGTGGACATGTCCGTGCTGCAAGGCGAATTTGTCTGTGTCGCAGGCCGCAGCGGCTCCGGTAAGTCCACCATGCTGAATATGCTGGCAGGTCTTGAGCCGCCCACGGAGGGCGAGATCATTGTCCGAGGCAAGCATCATTTGGAGGCTATGGACGAGGAGCAGCGGACAAGGTTCCGCCGCCGCTATATTGGCTTTGTGTTCCAAAGCTACAACAATCTGCCCCAATACACGGCGTTGGAGAATGTGGCGCTGCCACTGGCCATCCGGGGCGTGCCGGAGGATGAACGGAACTGGCTGGCGTGGCAGGCATTGAGCCGCGTGGGACTGCGCGGACACGTAGATCACCGGCCCGCGGAGCTGTCAGGCGGTCAGCAGCAGCGCGTCAGTATCGCCCGCGCCATTATTACGGAGCCCTCCATCGTGCTGGCGGACGAGCCTACCGGGAATCTGGACAGCCGCACCGGCCAGGAGGTCATGGAGCTGCTGTGTGAGATCTTCCGGGAGCGGAACACCACCTTTGTTCTCAGCTCACATGATCCACAGATGGCGCTTTATACAGATCGTACCGTCTATTTCAGTGACGGGAAAATAGAGACAGAGAATCACCACACCGGAGAGGAGCGCACACAGTGAAAAGAGAAACGGTAAAACGGGCACTGGCCCTGTTGATCTGCGTATGGATGACAGTATCCCTGCTGCCTGCCGTCGCTATGGCGGAAGAGGTCACAGAGGATGTGATAGATGACAGCACCATTGAGGCTTACACGTCTTACGAAAACGGAGAGGACGCCGGCGTCAGCGGGGTCTCGGTTACAGACGAAAAGCCCAACACGGATATCAAGGTCATACCCAGCGACGCCAACGCCCTGATCCTGATGGATACCGGCGCACAGTCCCCAAAAGGCGTTCCCGGTCAGGTGGTGAAGATCGTGCTGCCGCTGGCGGTGAACAAGGAATATCTGCCCAGCGAGAAATACATGCTGCGCAACATCAACATCTATCCCGATGTGCCTACCGACGCCAGCGTGTCCAACTGGCCTTTTGAGCTGATCTATGCCAGCGATGTGCAGCACTTAAAGGATATGTCCTACAACTCCACGGCGGAGGTGTGGTTCGAGTTCAAGGTCAGCGAGTTTGCCAGCAAGGGCCGTTACGCTGTTCCCTTTAAGATCAACGCCACCGTGTGGCGGGAGGATGCCGTGAACGGCACCACCATCACCGAGGACGTGACCTTCAAGGTCAGTGCCTATGTGACCGTTACCGACAACGGCAATATGTCCGGCGTCACCACCGCCTTCGGCAGCCTTCAGGTGGCGGGTACCAACGCGGGCGGCTCCTATACTGTACCTACCGGCACACCCAATCAGACTATCTCCATGCGGATCCCCGTGATCAATGTGGGCGGCACCCTGACCAGCGTGACGGTCTATCCCGTGGTGTCTGCCGCGCTGGACGAGTTCCCCTTCGTGATCGATTCCACCAATTTGGGCAAATATTTTGACTACTGGCCAAGCGGCGAGGTGAAGTATCTGGACTACACCTTCACGGTGTCGCCCTTTGCCACCTCCGGCAACAAGTCCATTAAATTCAAGGCCAACTATTTCGAGAACAGCGCCCCTGCGGAGGGCTCCTTCTCCACGCAGTTTACCGTGATCGACGGCTATGACGCCTCCGCCATGTCGGTGATGGTGCAGAGCTATAAGCTGTATGTGGACGATACCGAGGTATCCGGCCTGATGGCAGGCGAGGAGACGGAGCTGCGCCTGACCCTGATCAACAACTCCAAATATGACACGGCCAAGAAGATCATCTCTAGCCTGGTATTCACCAATTCCCCCGGTCTGACGCTGTGCGTAGGCGGCACGGATACCGCCTATGCCGATTCCATCAAGCCGGGCGGCACAACGATCCTGAAATACAAGATCATGGCCAAGCAGGACGCGGAGGTTGGCCCCGCCATGCTGGGCATCAATCTAACCTATGAGACCACCGAGGCAGTGGCCGGTAAGGCGGCGCAGAACATCATGCTGCCGGTCAGCCAGAAGATGGATGTTCTGGCCGGTACGCCGGAGGTGTACGGCACACTCAGCAAGGATAAGGAAGCTACCATCTCCGTGCCGCTGACCAACATGGGCCGCGCCAAGGCTATGAATATCCGGGTGCTGGCCACGGACGGCATGACCGCCTCCACCCCCTGTTATGTGGGTGACCTGCTGGCAGGCGGCTCCACCAGTGCCGATGTAACGGTGGGCTTCTCCAAAATCGGCGCGTTTGTGGGCAAGATGATCCTCCAGTATGAGGACGCCAACGGCGAGACGTATTCTCAGGACATCTCCGTGCCGCTGAGCGTGGCGGAAAGCTCTGCGGATACAGATGCCAACAGCGTCAACGCAAATAAAGACGGCACAGGCAGCCGCTGGTGGCTGTGGCTGCTGATAGCGATCCTTGCGCTCATCCTGATCGGCATTGTGGTCTATGTCATCATCCGCTATAAGCGCGGCGAGATCGGGCCCGGTGCCGAAAACACCGCTGCCTTGGACGATTTTGACGACGACTTTGACACAGACGGCGGCGCACCGGGCATCGGGGAGAAGCCGCTGACCTACGACGGAAGCAATAAGGACGGGAATGTATGAAGCCAAAAGACCTGTTTCGCTACGGCTGCACCAACCTGTTCCGGCGAAAGACCCGCACGGCGCTGACAGCCCTGTCCATGGCGGTGGGCGTCATGTGTATCGTGGTGCTGATCTCCGTGGGTCTCGGATATGAACAGGCATACCGCGAGAGCATCGAGGCACTGGGCAGCCTGACAAAGATCGATGTGACGCCTGCCACCGGCGATTACGGACGCAAGGCACTGCTGAACGACAAGGCACTGGAGGCGTTCCGAGGCATCGACGGTGTGGAGGCGGTAACGCCGGTCTATCAGCAGTCCGCCTATATCGTGTCCGGCAACTATGTCAACATGGTGCGCGTTTACGGCATTGACATGACCACGGCGGAGCGTTTCAGGCTGACGCCGGAGCGGGGCGTTATGGCCGGGGACGGCACGCGCCTGCATCCGGAGGTGCTGTTTACCGACGATGTGGCCGCCGGACTTGCCAACAAGGCGAAGGACTGGGAGCTGGCGGTGGATGAGAACGGCAACGCCCTCATCGATCTGCTGGAAGTGCCTGTCCGCATGACCTTCGATTCCTCCAGCCTGACCGGCGAGCCGAAGGCCGACACCGACGGACGGGCACTGCCCTCCAGTAACCTGTATACCCTGCGGGTGACAGGCATCTGCTCCACCCTGAACAACAACTTCGCCACCGCCGCGTTCATGTCCTTCGACCGCTTGCAGGAGATGACGCAGGCCAACGCCAATTACATGGGTGCGACTACCCAGACTAAAACAGCGGAGGAGAAGGCCAACGGTCCTACCTACGACTTGGTTTGGGTCATGGTCAAGAACGTCAACGACGTGCAGCGTATTGTCAAGCTGATCCGCGACACGGGGCTGAACACCTATTCGCTCAACGATATGCTGGAGACGGTGCGGACGCAGTCCCGGCAGATCCAGGGGATGTTGGGCGCGCTGGGCGGCATCGCTGTCCTGATCTCCGCCATCTGCGTGGCAAACACCATGATGATGTCCATTACGGAACGGACGCGGGAGATCGGCGTGCTGAAGGTGCTGGGCACCGTTCGCAGCGACATCTTCAAGATGTTCCTGACGGAAGCACTGATCGTGGGCGTGATAGGCGGCGCGGCGGGCTTGGTGCTGAGCTTTATCGCCAAGTGGCTGATACCGGTGATCTTCGCGTCCCGTGAGCTGCGGTGCGTGCTGCCCTGGTGGCTGGCGGTCTGCGGCGTGGTGTTTTCCGGCTGCGTGGCCATTGCCGCCGCTTGGATCCCCGCACGAAAGGCAACGCTCATCAGCCCCAACGAGGCCATCCGCTCTGAGTGAGGTAACGATATGAAGAAGATATGCTGTGTAGTGCTGGCAATGCTCTGCATCCTGCCGTGTCTGGCGGGCTGCGGGAAAGCGAATACCGCCAATGAGGAGCCGCTGATCCGTAGCTTCGTGATCGGCAACAGCACGGCGGAGATCCAGACCCATACAGAGGATGGCGAAACGCGCTATGTGATCGCCATTACGCTGCCGACGGACACGGATTTTACCCGCTGTGCCGCAAATGTGGAGCTCGCCCCGGATGCGGTGCTGTCCATGGATAGTCCCTGCATCGTGAACGATCTGGGCGGGCGGCCCATCTTGAATTTGACGTTGGCAGAGCGTGATCTGGTAGTCACCCGTGGTGAGCTAAGTCAGACTTACAGTTTTCAGGTCGGATTAGAATGAGGGATAGTTCAATGAAAAAGATTTCAATTGTCTTTACAGTGCTTATTATCGCACTGCTATCAATGCTGACAGCCTGTGGAAAACAGGCGGATGATCCTGCCGGAGCTGATGGTACATCGGCGGATGCCATTTCTTCAGTAAGCATCAATGGCGTATCATGCCGTGTCGATGCTGAGAAAAATCCGGGCGGGCAGGAAACTGGAATGCTGTTCAGCATTTCCATCCCGAAATCAGAGGTTCAGGACGAAACGAATGTTGCCCTGACGCTGGAGCTTGGCTCCGATTGGTCGATTTCAGAGGATAGTAATTGTATAGTACAGATGGATGGCAGTAATGTCATTGTGGATTTGAGTGAAGAAGTGCCGGTAATTATCTTAAAGGCTGACGCCATGGATACGACACGCTGCTACCATCTGACTGTAGAATAGTAGGAAGTTCTATGTTTGCTTTTCTGATATTACGGAGGTGATGCCAATGGGCTAACGACGGTGAGCAACATTATGTTTAACAAAAAAGAAAAAACTCATGAAAGGAATTATAAGAAATGAAAAGTACCATTTCTAAGCGCCTTGTAGCGCTGTGCATGGCATTTGCCATGATGTTCTCCTTGATGACCGTTGTTCACGCAGATACCACCGTCAACGATGGCCTGTCTGCTCCCACTACCCATTCTGAGGCAGATAAGCCGGCTGAGGTATCTTCCATTCTTGTTGGGTCTACGACTGCCTACTACGAGACGGATGACAACACCGGCAATACCACTTACATCCGTGCCCAGCTGACTGGCAAGACCGAGTATGATCTGAAGAACGCTGCGGTTACTGTCAATCTGCAGGATAGTAGCACTACCGTTAAGCTGGATGGCACCGCCATTGATGGTGGCACAGCTCGTACCTTCACGACGAACCTGATGAATAAGGCACATACCCTTACCATCGGCTCGACCGATTATGTTCTGGCGGCCGGTCTGCCCAGCGGTCAGGTTGGCATTGATTCGAACGATCCTCTTGGCTTGGGTACTGTAACGATGGCCGGAACGGCCATGAATGTCTATGGCGCCAATGTTCAGAACCCCTTCATGGGCAATACCTACTTTGTTAATAGAAGCACCAACTGGACTTTCATTAACTACTTCATTTCCAAGGTTCTGCCTGAGGGTACGGAGTTGAACAGTGTTGCTACTACCTATACTCTTAAGGACGGCGCGAAGATCTCCGGCGCTGGTGCCACAGATGTTACTGCTGCAAGCTATACCTTCAACTTCACTGCAGGCAATATTCTCACCGTTGCAAACGACACCGAGAGCCGTACCTACAATGCCCAGCTTGCTGTCGAGGGTCAGTCTGTTATCGTTCAGAGAGATCCTACTACTGGTATCCGCAACTATGATGTTGATTTGACTGAGGTCATTAATTCCACCTATTATAGTGATACGACCATTAAAAACAAGGTCGATGAAATCGTGACCGCTTGGAACGCCTATATTGCTGAACCGCACACCTTTGATGCTGGTACCAGCGTCATGGCCGTTCTGCAGGATTTTGACGAATGGGCAACCGAGAACGAGGATCCGGAAACACGTGAAAGCTATTTTACCGGCACTTCTGACTTCGGCGGCGGCTCCTACCTGTCCAAGCTGAACAACCTGAACTGGAACGATTGCGGCAGCATGGGTGGCTATATGTATACCAATGATGCCAACGGCTTGTACAATGCAAACATTGAAGGCCTTAACACACGAACCGGCAAGTCTTCCATTCCCATGGTGGCGGCCAACAACATGACGTTTACCAGTTCTACCCGTATCGTGTGGTTCTTCACGGTGAACTATTCCAATTGGTTCTAACCTGACGATAGAACTTATTAGAAGGCACTAAACGACAGAGAAGAGCGGGCGGGAGGGTTCCCCACCCGCCCGCTCTTCATTTTATCTATCGGAAAGGGGAACCTTAAAATGAAAGTTTTTCGGCGTATCTCAATGTGGTTGCTGACTCTGATCATGCTCTTTTCCTGCGTCACGCCGGTAAGCGCACTGGAGTCACAGCATACAAGATGGCCGGTTTTCAGTGAGTTAGCAGAGGACCGCTATATAGCAGGTGGCGGTTATGTCCATTTTAATGGGTGGAGCAGCGGGGCTTACTTTGGTACAGTCAATAATGCGTATGTACAATTGACGTTACCGGAGGGGACGACCAACCTCAATTTATCGCCTGCATATTTTACTAACACAACAGGCGCACCGAATTGGACGGATACCGGTATTCGCTTTGAAGATACTACGTTTCGTTACCGTATCGAGCCGCTGAACGAAGGAACGGCGGACTATTCCCAGACACAGTTCTGGCGCTTCTATGATGCTAAGTCAGATCGCAGTGTCGTATTGCCTGTGATCACAATTGTTGAGAATGCCGCTGAAGAGGAAAAAACGGTTGATAAGCTGGAGGCGTATACCGCCCGGGCGGAAAAACTGGTTTCGACCATGAAGCAGTTTGACGAGGTATTCGACGCGTTGGTAGACTCCCAAAATGCCGCATCAGTACAATATGGCGGCCGCCATCCCAGTGATGTCAATCTGGCCTGCATTGTGGCCAATATGATCCAGATCGCCTTTGACATCCAGATCAGTTGGCCTGATACGCATAGTTATTGGGTCGAAGGTACTGGCTGGTCAACGGCTACCGCCGCTGATATCATCAAGCACTGGACGACCTATAAGATGCCTGGTACGGAGAAACCTGCCTGCAATTCAGGTGATAAGATCTCGCAGTATCAAGTAAAGCAATTGGACATGCTTCTGGATGTGGTCGCGCCGTATTATCTGAATTATCTGGAGAACCACCGTATTGTAGAGCCTACTGTCACATACTATGCAGTTGGTGGATCACGGGGATTGATCGACACCGCCAGCAAAACAATAACGCTTCGGTTGCCGGAAGATACCGATTGGAACAAGCTTCCCGCGCCTACGGTAAAAACCAACGATGAATGTCAATTCACCCAGAACATTGGCAGCTTGAGCGATGGACAAGTAATCGCTGCGGTAACACCGGGTGACCGTGCAACAGGCACCTATTATAATGGCAGTGATACTACTGGATACGGATTCAAAAAGAATCTGAGCCAAAGATGGACGATCAACGTCGAAGAGGGAACTCCTTACACAAAGGTACTTACCTTTGACATCGAAACAGCTGATGGTAAAGTTCGCTCTGCCCGCATCACGGATGGCGAGGACGGAAGCAACGGGACGATCAAGCTGAATCTGCCGGTCGGAATCGATTTGACCTCGTTGTCCCCTGAGGTGGATTATGCCGGTGAAGGCTTCTATTACACTGTTGACGACCAGAGAAGTGATAAAACCGAAGAGATCGACTTTACTAAGAAAATCGGACTGGTCGTTTACAACACGGAGTACGAGACAGAGGCCACATATGACGTTTTCGTCACGGCGGAAAAATCTGTGGAGAATGACATTCTCTCTTACAAGATTGGCGATGCGGTCGGTACGATCTCCGGCAGTAGTGTGTCCATAACGATTCCGTATGCCACAGACCTTACCACGGCAGAGCCGGAGATAACGGTATCCGAATTTGCGAAAGTGACACAGACGCCCGCAGAGCTTCAGGTCGGTGAAAATCACTATACCGTGACCGCAGAAAACGGCGCTGAGCAGGACTATATCGTGACGATCACCCGCACTCCGGTAGCGACGGGGCGGCAGATCAAGTCTTTCCGCTATGGCGGGTATGAAGCCACGATCAACGAAGGTACGGCTGAGATCACCATGACGCTGCCAAAGGGTATCTCTCCTGTTTTCGCGCCGACCATCGAAATTTCCGAGTTTGCCACAGTTTCTCCGGCCTCCGGCGAAGTGCAGGATTTCAGCTCGCCTGTCAAGTATAAGGTCACGGCACAGAACAAGGCGTCTAAAACCTATGCGGTCAAGGTCGCGATATCCTCTGAGGCTGCTCCCAATGCGTATATAGGCAAGCTTGAGCAGGTTCGTAACAATATCATCACCCGGTATCGCAGTGAAGCGAATGATGACTGGGAGTGGATGGACCTCGGCTTCTATGAAGACCGGCCAGAAAACTACAACACCTCCGAACACCCCTTCGACATTGCCGCAAAGCTTGCGAAGCTGGACACAACCACAAACGTGGCAATGACCGAGTTTGACCGTACCATCATGATGCTGACTGCCCGCGGCTTTGACTGCACGAAGCTCTCGCAGTACAACAATGGAGAACCGTACATTGACAGCAAGAACAACGAGATCGACAACCTTGTCGCAGCGCTCTACAACTATTCCGGTGAGTACACCATCAACGGCCCCATTTTTGCGTTGCTGGCTTTGGATATGGGAAACTACACCATTCCTGATAATGCCAGATGGACGCGGGAGAACCTGATCAATGTCATTCTGGACTATGGCAATTATGACGAGTTCGGCATTGACATGGTGGGAGCTATCATGTACTCTCTGGCACCCTATCAGAATGATGCTGCTTATGGTGCGCAGATAAAGGAAAAGCTGAACTTGTGCCTGGAAATCATCCTGAGAAAGATGAATTCCGACTTTTCCTTTGGCGCGTGGGGTGCGACCAACAGCGAGTCTGCCGCATGGGTCATGATGGGCCTTTGCAGTATGGGCATCGACTGGAATGCCGATCCCCGATTCTCGGATGGTCAGGGTCACAGTGCGCTGCAGCACTGGATGGACAACTTCGTCAACGTAAACGGCGGCTATTTCCATCATACGACCAGCGTGACCAACGATGCCATGGCAACCTATCAGGGCTGCTATGCCACCATGTGGTATCTCAAATTCCTGGAGAAAGGTCAGGGGACTCCCTGCTACTTCTATTACCACCGGTTTGATTTCGCCCGTGAACTGTCTACGGATGCCTCCATCACCGACTTCGAGATCGAAGGAAAGAAGGGCGTTATCACCGAGGGCGGCGAAGGCGGCGAGAATACCATCACTGTTACGGTGCCCAACGGTATGCCCCTGACGAACCTGACTCCGAAGGTGACGATGGCGGAAGGTGCGACATTGCTGGCTCCGAGTCTGCCTACGACCTTTGTGGAAGGCGTTAAGCAGCCGTTTACCGTGCTGGCCGAGGACGGAAAGACCACCAAGACCTATTATGTCACCGTGAATCATGGTGATGTGGGCGCTTCCGGTGCCGAGTTGGATGCCAGCAGCATTAAGCTGAAAAACGGTGTACTGAACGTAATGGACATTCTGGAGAAGAAAGTCACCAAGGCGTCCGATGGAGCAACGGAGATCCTGCTTACGGTGAGAGCCGGTGTGGATACCTCAAAGATGTATCTCAGCGCCAGCATCTCCTATGCAGCGACAGTTGATCCCTCTCTGGATGGTAAGGATGCGATGAACTTCTCCAACTGGCAGACCTTCACCGTGACTTCCGGCGATAAGACGGTACAGAATACCTACCGTATTAAGGTCGTATCCAAGGCGCAGGCGGAGATTACCAGTTTCCGTGTTCAGGCGGTCGGTGAATGGTACAATGGTGTCATCGACAATGCCAAGAGCACCATCACTGTCACCGGTGTGGACGATTCCAAGCTGACCAGCACCAAGCTGGTCACGGACATCGAATTCACCGGAAAGACTTGTTCGCCGACCTCCGGTATCGCTGTGGACTTTGCCAATGCGGTCACGTTTACGTTGGGCGGCGACAATGATTTGGCAAGCCGCACCTACACCGTCACTGTGCTGAATAAGAGCGGTCAGCAGATCTCCGCCAAGAGCAGCGGAGGCGATGATGATACGCCCATCACCAGCACAGCGAAGATCACAGGCTTCTCCGTCCTGGGTGTGGAGGGTGAGATCGACCAGAGTGCCGGAACCATCACGGTCAAGCTGCCGGTGGGAACGAATGTCACGGCGGTCGCGCCGGTCGTTACCGTTCCTGCGGGAGCCGTGGTCAGTCCGGTATCCGGTGAGGTCGTGAATCTCAGCAACCAGTCGATATACACCGTAACGCTGGGTACGGAAAGCAGAAACTATACCGTCACCGTTATCTTTGAGCGCAGCATTTCCCAGCAGCTCTGGGATAAGGTGGCAGAAAACAGCGACGTAGCGGATCACCAGACCAGCTACGGACACAGATTTAATTAAGCAGAAAGGAGAGAGCCATGAAAGCAACGAAATGGCAAAGGGCAGTATCACTGCTCCTTTGCCTGCTCATGGCGATGAGCTTCCTTACGGTTACCGCACCCAAAGCGTATGCGGCAGACGATGCCACAGCGGCAGAAGTAACGTGGGCACAATTAACGAGTTTCAAGTTGGCAGATGAGTCCTATGTCTACAACGACTACACGGCGAAAAACCGCAATACTGCGTGGGAGATCAAGAGTATATACATTGATAATTACTCTGAACTCGTCACAAGAACAGACCGTGGTGATCGTCCCTATGCGGGAGAGATTCAGATCACAGTTAAGCCTCCTGTCACTGTAGAAGATGGCACGGTAACAAGCACGGCTGCCACAACGATACCCACTGAAATATGGGTGGCAAAAACTGATTTTTCCGGAGTTGTAACGAAGGAAGGAACTATCGCTGCAAACAATCTGAAAATGGTTCAGGATGTTGCGGGGACTTATAAGAGTAGCGCTTATAAGACGGAAGTTACGATTAACTACGGTGATAGTCAGATTGTTTACTACAGCCTACTTATGACAGTTGACGCGGGAAGCGGCGATACGAACACCGCGCCTGCTCTCAAGGCCGGTGTGGATAGTAGTGCGACCGCTACGACCACGGTGGATACGGCCTGGACGCTGAATCTGGCTGACATCTTCGAGGATGCGGACAACGACCCCCTGAGCTACAAGGTGAGTGTGAACGGCGCCGCTCCTGTTGACGCGGATGCCAATTACAGCTACAAGCCCACCAAAGCCGGTGAGACGACCACGCTGGTGTTCACCGCCAACGACGGCAAGGCCGACAGTCCGACGTATACTGTGACCCTGACTGCCACAGCGGTGAGCGAAGTAACCTATGCAATTACCGCCACGGTCGAAGGATCGTATATAATCAGTGTCGGGAACAAGACTTCACCGATGGGAAAAACTGAGATCACAGTAAACGGTACGTCTGCCAGCGAAGCAAAAGAAGGCGATCCCGTTGTGGTCAAGGCCATTCCTCAAAAGTACAGATTCGCTAATATTGATGACTTATTCGATGCCAAGTTCGACCATTGGGAAGTGGTGGCAGGGCCGACAGGTTTATTGTCCGACCCTGAATTGAAGAAAGCGGATCTAGAGTTCAACATGCCGGCAGAGACTGTCTCACTTAAAGCTGTGTTTGTGGCAGTCGGATCACAAGTCACTTTGACCGCAAACAATTTTGATGCGGGTGATGTGGCATTAAAGATTGGAGACTGGCAAACGGTTGCATCGACATACGATTCCACCTCTGGACAGCACAAGTACAACTCCGTTACTCGGACAGTGATTGCTGGTGCGAAAGTCTCTGCGTATATTGATACGGCCCCTACAGCTAATGCTGGCTTTAAACTGGACAGTTGGGAGATCAAAAACGTAACAAAGAATGAGATAGTAGTTCCTGAATATGTAGCATCGAATCATCCTGCAGACGGAAGTTCCTACATGATACCTTATTTTACCGTTGACGGAACCTCAGACTATGAGATCAAAGCCATCTTTAAAGCGAAGAACCATGGTAATGTGAATGTCACGGTAAATGATGAGAGCATGGGTACTGCCACTGCTCAGATCGGTGCAGGAGAGGCGGCTACAAGTATTAACGACGTAGTTGAAGGAACGGAAGTCAAGCTGCAGGCGCAGCCCAATCTCGGATATGTCTTCCAGGGTTGGAGTGCGACTTATGGTTCCGATAACACTCAGGTTGTTATTGCGAATAGCACTGCAGCTCAGACAACCTTCGTTATGCCGGCAACCAATCGTCAGCCCGTCAATGTGGTTGCCACCTTCGCGGAAGACCCCAACTATTTGAGCGAGGAATGTGTTCTGGAATCGGTGCTACTGTTGAATCATAGCGGTAATACCTTTGAAGGCGATCAGGATGGCACGGCATTTACAGTTACCCTGCCGGCTGATGCGGACGCATCCAATCTGGCCAATATGGTTCTTAAGCTGACGTATTCCAAGAATGCCAAGGTCTTTAGAGATGGAGATACAGCGGCGTGGAATGCGAACGGACAAGCCTGCAATATGACGTTGGGCACAGTCACAAAGTTCGTCGTGCGTTCGCAGAAGGATCTTACGGAAGGCAACGAAGGTCCTACCCGGGAGTACACCATTACCATTCAGAAAGCTGCGTCGCCCGGTACACCCACCCTGTCCAACGGCTCCGCTACCCGCACCAGCAAGACCGGTGCAACCGTGAAGTTCACCTCCAGCGAGGCAGGCAACTACTTCTACAAGGTGGTGGATCACGGCGCGACAGCTCCCACTGCGGATGAAATCATGAAATCCACCACTAAGGGTACGGCCAGCACGGGTGAGATAACCTTCACCCTCAGCAATCTGACTGAGGATGCACGCGACATCTACATCGTGGTCGTAAGCGCAGCCGGTGGTGAGAGCGCACCCCTGAAGGTGGAGATCCCCGCCTATGGCAGTGGCACTGATACGCCTGATACCGGCGCGTATAAGATTTCGATAAGGGCACCCAAGGGTGGTACGATCACCACTAACCGCACCAAGGCGGATGCGGGTGAGGAGATCATCGTTACCGTAACGCCCGACAACGGCTATCAGATGGTGTCTGGTTCTCTGTCCTATACGCTGGAAACAGCGGGCGGCGAAACCAAAACCATCAGTAACGGACGCTTTACCATGCCTGCGGGCGATGTGTCTATCACCTGCAAGTGGGAGACTGCCACAACGACCGCCAAGGGCATCACCAGCTTCTCCATCAATGGCGTGGCCGGTGCGGTGAACAACAGCACCAATACCATTACCATCACCATGCCCCGCGGCACAGATGTGACGAAGCTGACCCCAGTTATCGCCACAAACGGTGTCAAGTCCCTAACGCCCGGTAACGGCGAGACGGTGAACTTCACCAATGCCGTGACCTACACCGTCGCCATGGAGGATGGCAGCAGCAAGACCTATACTGTCACGGTCTACGTGGACAAGGGGACGCTGGCCGATCAGTTTTGGGATAAGCTGACTGATTTCGCCACCCAAGTTCCCTGGTGGCAGTATGCCGAAAAGCAGCAGAGCACCAGCAAGTATCCCAAGTATTGGTAAGTAGATGGCTCCCGACCCCACAGACACCCTGAAATACCAATCGCAAAACGAACAAAAGAGCAGCCATTCCTAGGAATGGCTGCTCTTTCTCTGTAATGACTCAGGCACGGGCGTGATGGGCGTTGGCCTCCCCGTGTGCCTGAACCCCGCCTACCCCCACGGCATGACACTATGGGGCTCTGAAGGGGCTGAGTGCGACTGCGAAAGCAATTGCTATACGCCGCGCGACTCACGAAACGTAAATACGCATTTGATGTGTCAGAGCAGGGATGCCAGTTAAGCATTGAGCCAGTTGTCGAGAATAGGCCGCATCGGTTGAATAAATGAAGGAAGACCACTTGCCGAAAACAGCAGGTAGCCTTCCCTTAGATAGAGAGTGATTTCCTTGGAATTTGTCCTTCCGAACGTATTGACAATATACTCGATTATGCTACGCTGGGATTAGGGGGCAGGTGCGGGGGTACGAAGTTACATTTCCCCGCCTGAGCGTGACTGTCTAGGCCGCTGGGGTCACTGCGGAGTTGCGGAAGGCACGGTGCTCGTGCCACTTCCTTGCTCAGACCGCTTTTTGAGCCCCAAATCTCCATCTGAATACTCATTAATGATGGTAGAAATTTCATCGTCAACCCGAAGAACAGTCAAAGAAGCATAGCGCAGATTATTTCTCCAATCCTTTCTGCGAAAGGTTTGCTTTACATCCTCAAAGGCGTTTTCGCTATTAAGAATGATAATCATATGAACCGTCGAAATATTCTCGTTGGATAGCAAGTTGAAGACAACATCTGAGGCAAGTGTGTCACGGCCTTTGAAGTAATAGAAGAACCATGCTTCTTCATTTGTGCTATTAATCAGAAAATAGCGCATATTCTCATAGCTTTTTTCTGAATCTTCCGTATCTTCCAAGTGCTTTGGTGGATAAGGAATAAGGCCAGCCGTTTCAAATGTTCCTTCTATAAAGCGAGTCAGACGCTCACCATAGTAGATTTGTTGCCAAGACCAAATTAACTCAATTAGTTCTCGTGCGTTTCTTATATACCTTGCTAAATCAATATCCAACCCCAGTCTATATGCTACCCGATTCCATTCTGCTTTTGATTTTACATTATCTGTCCTTAGAAATCGAGAAAACAGGCTTGGGGCGAGTTCATATTTGGTTGCAATATCCACCTGCGAAACTCTTGGATTTTGCTGTAGGAACAAGTTGATTACATCTTTTACCAGTTGAGGATCTTTGGGGAAATTATCTCTACTTCCTGTAATTTCCATCGTTCGCATATAGTAGTCTTCAAATTTTTCCAATTCTTTTGGCATCTTTGCATCTTCACCCATATACAAACCTCCCAATTTGTTTGATTAATAGTACCACAAGAACGAAAAAAAGTCAACGTAAGATAAGCGAAATGGCGTTTGGCAGAAATGATTGTATTAACATTTTGAGTGTTATGATTTATTTTTTTACATCTATATATTGACTTTTATCGCCACCTGTGTTATTTTAGAGGAGAAGACAGATAGTCTTCAAGTTATTTCTCTGAAATAACGACAAAATACGGGCCGGCTCGCCCGGAATCAACGCCTGCGGAGATACATCTATCTACGAAACAGGAAGTGGCTGATAGCCATCAGAGCCTTAAGCAAGAGTACGGGAAGGCCGTCTCGGAATTTACGCCTGTGGAAATGCTATCATTGACGAAGCAGGAAGGCTGAACGAAAAGCCTCGGCCAATAAAAAAGCACCTCCCGCTTGCCGGCGGGAGGTGCAGGATACAAGACAGCGAGAAGCCATCAAGTACCAGTGCAAGGTTATTTTATCATGGCGTCTCGGAAAAATCAATTAGAAAAGGAGACGCCATGAATCCCATTTTACTCGATCGCCGGGACTCGGCGAAATACTTAGGGATCTCAGTTTCAAATCTTGACCGCCTTCGCGCAGCGGGGGAACTTCCTGCTGTCCAATACCGGCGCAAGGGAAACGTCCGCTATCGCGAAGAGGATTTGAGGAAATTTATCGAACAGCGGCTTGATGGCGTGGCTCGCGGCAGAGCGGATTTTTGCCCCAGCTTTCGCGGTGGTAATGGAAAGAGGGGGGCGTAATTGATGCCCCGGAGAAAAGAAAAGACAGTAGTTCGAAATGGAATCGAGTACTATTATAAAAGCATTCGCGATGAACGCGGAAAGTATATCACTGTCTATGGTAGAACAATTGCAGAGCGCGACGAGAAGGTAAAAAAGCGGGAGGCCGAGATTCGTCTTCGCCGCAAAATTAAGGAATTCCCAACTTTCAGCGAACGCGCAACGGAGTGGCTGTCGGATAAGTCCGCTGACCTAAAGCGGAACACCTATAACAATTATGAACAGATCATCCGCACACACTTCATCCCTGTGCTTGGTGACAAGCGATTGATCGACATCACCGGCGAAGATATAAAGAAGGCTATGGCTGTAGCAGAGGCGCAGTCCGCGTCCGTTTATCGCAAGGCTTCTATGCTAATCAAACAGATTTTTGCCGATGCCCTCACCTGTGATTTGATCCAGGTTGACCCAACGACAAAGTATACCTTTAAACGCGTGAGGCGCGAAAAAGAGGATACAGGGGAGGAATACTTGACGGATGCGCAGGTTGCCACGCTACTTGCCGCGATCAAAGGAATTTATCCTCTGGAAACGTTTGTCAAATTGGGGCTTTATGCAGGACTGCGGCGCGAGGAGTCTCTGGCACTCCAATGGGACTGCGTTGATCTCAATGCGGACACTCCGCAGATCGAGGTTACGCGTACATGTATCTTTTGCCACAATCGTCCGGAGATTTCCAATGTGACCAAGACCGCAGCTGGCCACCGTAATATACCTATTCCAGTGCCCCTTTTCAATCATTTGAAAGGAATCAAAAAGAGCGTTGCCTCTGATTTCGTCATTTGTAATAGCAGTGGACTTCCCTTAAGTGAGACTCAGTTCCGGAATATGTGGCGAAAGATAAAGCGACGCAGCGTTGGACCGGACGAATATATCCGCTATAAACAGCATGGAAAGAAGTCTCATTCCGTCAATCGGGAAGCAGGCCGGACTGCTGCCCACAATCCCAATGTACGCTATATCATTGACTTCCCGGTTAAAACACACATGCTTCGAAAGACCTATATCACAAACCTGATTTATAGTGGGGTCGATGTTCGCACGGTAATGGATTATGCCGGGCACAAGAATCCCGATGTTACCCTCAAAATCTACGCACAGGCCAAGAGCGCAGAAAAACGGACAGAGTCTGCAAAGCAGATCAATGAGGTTTTCCCGTCCGATCCTACCACATAACTATCCCCCGCAGGCACCATACGCACACCTTAAAAGACAAAATCGACGACAAATTTCATTCGTCAAACCCGCAAGTCGTTGCAAATACAAGGGTTTCTGCCAAGTGAGCGTAAGAAGTACGGTCTGAAGGCCGCTCGTCGCGCACCTCAGTTCTCCAAGCGCTGATCGGACGCAAATTCACAGCTCAAAAGCTCAAAAACCCCGGAAAATCCGCATTTTCCGGGGTTTTCTTATGCTCATTTTCATAAAATATGACTGATTGTCTCCATCCTTTCCTTTGACCATCGACCGTTTTGCAAAGCTTATTATACCACGCAAGCATAAGGCCTATGTTAAGCAAGAGGTCTTTGGGGTGATTGGAACAGCGAAAGACTGGCTTTTACTACCCGGTTGACAAAACGGACCATTTCCTCTTTGCTGTACTTGTCATAGCCCTCCACGACGACATGCATCAAACCGTTTGACAGATGGGTATACATCATTTCCAGCTCTGTCTCACTGGCTCCGGGCAGTTCTTTCCGCCAGTAAGCAATGCTGTCCGCCTTGGCCAGGGCAATCATCCGCATAAGGACGGTTGCGTTTGTATTCCCCAGAATTAGAATTCGACACGCCGCCTGATTCTGATCGACCATATCGTAGATGGCTTCGATCAGAGCCGTCACA